>ERZ808051.16-NODE-16-length-226936-cov-10.137292_pt1 | contig 226936 bp, 195 predicted proteins | sample MGYA00380199_ERZ808051 | MGnify/ENA primary metagenome ERZ808051 (study PRJEB31490, sample SAMN06133391) | mouse gut metagenome | isolation source: J11 | host: mice | place: China: Chengdu | collected 2015-05 ... | reverse complement strand
GGTGCCGGTATGTCAACATTTAAGATTAAGAAAGGTGATACCGTTAAGGTGATCGCCGGTAAAGATAAAGACAAAGAAGGCAAGGTTATGTCCGTAGACAGAAAGAACAAAAAAGTTCTGGTCGAGGGAATCAACATGATCACGAAACATGAGAAGCCTTCGGCTGCCAATCAGAACGGTGGTATTGTCCAGAAGGAAGCAGCGATTGACGCTTCTAACGTAATGTATGTACACAAGGGTAAAGCAACCAGAATCGGTTTTAAAATCGAGAATGGAAAGAAAGTCCGGTTTGCTAAATCCACAGGCGACATTGTGGATTAATTCTAAGAAAGGAGGTCTAAAACGTTGAGTAGTAGACTGAAAGAAATGTATATGAACGAGATCGTAGATGCTATGATCAAAAAGTTTGGATATAAAAATGTTATGCAAGTTCCGAAACTTGACAAGATCGTAATTAATATGGGTGTCGGCGAGGCTAAGGAAAATGCTAAAGTATTAGAGGCAGCCGTAAGCGATATGGAAACGATCACAGGCCAGAAGGCTGTTGTCACAAAGGCAAAGAATTCTGTTGCGAACTTCAAAATCAGAGAAGGTCAGTCCATCGGCTGCAAGACAACGCTTCGCGGCGACAAGATGTATGAGTTCCTCGATCGTCTTGTGAATCTTGCATTACCCCGTGTACGTGACTTCAGAGGCGTTAACCCGAACTCTTTTGACGGCAGAGGCAATTATGCACTGGGTATCAAAGAGCAGATCATCTTCCCGGAGATTGAGTATGATAAGGTAGACAAGGTAAGAGGTATGGACGTTATTTTTGTTACTACTGCAAAGACAGATGAAGAAGCTCGTGAGTTGTTGAGATTATTTAACATGCCATTCGCTAAATAGAAGGAGGTAAATTCATGGCTAAGACAGCAATGAAGATTAAACAGCAGCGCAAACCGAAATTCTCTGTAAGAGAGTATAACCGTTGCAAAATTTGTGGTCGTCCACATGCTTATTTAAGAAAGTACGGAATATGCAGAATTTGCTTCCGTGAATTAGCATATAAAGGTCAGATTCCCGGCGTTAAGAAAGCAAGCTGGTAAGAAAGGGAGGAACTAAATCATGACAATGAGCGATCCGATTGCAGATATGCTTACAAGAATCCGTAATGCAAATACTGCGAAACATGATACAGTAGATGTGCCCTCATCTAAGATGAAAATAGCCATTGCACAGATTCTTTTAGATGAAGGTTATATTAGAAAATTTGATTTGATTGATAACGGTAACTTCAAGACAATCCATATCACGTTGAAATATGGTGAGGACAAGAATGATAAGATCATCTCCGGTATCAAGAGAATTTCCAAACCGGGTCTTCGTGTATACGCAGGCAAAGAAGATTTGCCGAAGGTTTTAGGCGGTCTTGGCGTTGCAATCATCTCCACCAATCAGGGAGTTGTAACAGACAAGAAAGCAAGAGAGCTGCAGGTAGGTGGCGAAGTATTAGCATTTGTCTGGTAACAAGACGAAACAAGTTTCGTCTGCGACGTTTGCTCCGCAAAGTCGAGAAAAAGATGAAAAAAATATTTTGTCTGCGACGTTTGCTTTGCAAAGTCGAGAAAAAGATGAAAAAAATATTTCGTCTGCGACGTTTGCTCCGCAAAGTCGAGAAAAGACGAAAAGAGTTTCTAAGGCGTCAAAAGAACGCCGCCTAAGAAATACTACAGCTTTGTTGAGAAGAATGTCGCTTACGCTTACATTCTTCCCATTGAAAAGGTTTACTTTATAGTAAGAATAAATGAACTTCTAACACAATTAAAACAGGAGGTACGGGCATGTCACGTATAGGAAGAATGCCAATCGCTATTCCCGCGGGAGTAACCGTAGAGGTAGCAGAAAATAATAAAGTGACTGTAAAAGGTCCTAAAGGAACACTTGAGAGAGTGCTTCCGGCAGAAATGGAAATTAAGGTAGAAGGTGATCAGATTGTAGTATCCAGACCGAACGACTTAAAGAAGATGAAGTCTTTCCACGGTCTGACAAGAACACTGATCAACAACATGGTAGTCGGTGTTACTGAGGGCTATGAGAAGAAATTGGAAGTAAACGGCGTTGGTTACAGAGCGTCCAAGTCCGGCAAGACTCTGACATTGAATCTGGGTTATTCCCATCCGGTTGAGATGACAGATCCCGAAGGTATCGAGACTGTCATGGAGGGACAGAATGTAATCATTGTCAAAGGTATTGATAAAGAAAAAGTTGGTCAATTTGCGGCTGAGATCAGAGATAAGAGAAGACCGGAGCCATATAAGGGCAAAGGTATTAAATATGCTGATGAAACAATTAGACGTAAAGTTGGTAAGACTGGTAAGAAATAACAGATAAGGAGAGTATGAAAATGGTTAGTAAGGAATCAAGACAAAAAGTTCGTGTAAAAAAACACAACAGACTGCGCAACCGTTTCAGCGGCACTGCTGAGAGACCGCGCCTTTCTGTATTCAGAAGTAATAATCATATGTATGCTCAAATTATTGACGATACAGTTGGAAATACTTTGGTTTCGGCGTCTACTCTCGAGAAGGCTGTAAAGTCTGAACTGGAGAAAACCAATAACGTTGATGCAGCAGCATATTTAGGAACAGTAATCGCTAAGAGAGCAATTGAAAAAGGCATTAAAACTGTTGTCTTTGACAGAGGCGGCTTTATATACCAAGGTAAGATTGCAGCATTAGCTGAGGCAGCCAGAGAAGCTGGCTTAGAATTCTAGGAAGGGAGAAGGAAATCACATGAGACGTACAATCATTGATGTAAGTCAGTTAGAGTTGACTGAAAAGGTAGTAACGATCAAACGTGTTACTAAGGTTGTTAAAGGTGGTCGTAACATGCGTTTCACGGCTCTTGTTGTAGTCGGTGACAGCAATGGTCATGTCGGCGCCGGTTTAGGTAAGGCAACTGAAATCCCTGAGGCAATTCGTAAAGGTAAGGAAGATGCGATCAAGAACTTAGTTTCTGTAGCGCTTGATGATAATAGCAGTATCACACATGATTTTATCGGTAAATTTGGTTCTGCTTCCGTTCTCTTAAAGAGAGCTCCGGAAGGTACTGGTATCATCGCAGGAGGTCCTGCGCGTGTCGTATGTGAACTTGCGGGAATCAAGAATATCCGTACGAAATCTTTAGGCTCCAACAACAAACAGAACGTTGTACTTGCTACAATTGCGGGACTGCGTCAGTTAAAGACTCCTGAAGAAGTAGCTAAAAACCGCGGTAAATCAGTAGAAGAGATTCGCGCTTAAGTTACCGGAAGTTAGTAAACGCTCAGAATATTTAGGAGGAAAAAGAAATGGCAGCAAAGAAGGAAACAGCTAAAACATTAAAGATTACTTTAGTGAGATCTACCATTGGTCAGATTCCGAAGAACAGAGCTACAGTTGCGGCTATGGGTCTGAGAAAATTAAATCAGACAGTAGAACTGCCTGATAATGCGGCAACCAGAGGTCAGATTCAGAAAGTAAGACATATGGTTAAAGTAGAAGAAGCATAAAAAGGAGGTGTCAGAATGGAATTATCAAATTTAAGACCTGCAGCAGGGTCAGTACACAGTGATAATTTTAGAAGAGGTCGTGGACACGGTTCAGGCAACGGTAAGACAGCCGGTAAGGGACACAAAGGTCAGAAGGCTCGTTCAGGAGCACCGAGAGCGGGCTTTGAAGGCGGTCAGATGCCGTTATACAGACGTATTCCGAAGAGAGGGTTCACATGCAGAAACTCTAAGGAAATCGTTGCAATCAATTTAAGTGCCTTGGAAGTATTTGACAACGGTACAACAGTTGACGTGAATACATTGATCGAAAAGGGAATCATTAAGAATCCCCGCGATGGTGTTAAGATTCTTGGAAACGGAGAATTTACTAAGAAACTCGATGTAAAAGTGAATGCTTTCAGTGCATCTGCGAAAGAGAAGATCGAGGCACTTGGTGGAACAGCAGAGGTGATCTAATGTTTACAACCTTAAAGAATGCGTTTAAGATTAAAGAAATTAGAAAAAAGCTTTTCTTTACGTTTATGATGTTGGTTGTGATCCGTCTTGGGTCACAGCTGCCCGTTCCGGGTATCAACAGGAACTTTTTTGCAGACTGGTTTGCACAGCAGACAGGGGATGCGTTTAATTTCTTTAATGCTTTTACAGGTGGATCATTCCTGAACATGTCTGTTCTGGCATTGAATATCACGCCATATATCACATCGTCCATCATTATGCAGCTCATGACGATAGCGATTCCGAAATTGGAAGAGATGCAGCGTGACGGTGCAGACGGAAGGAAGAAGATTGCATCTATAACAAGATATGTGACGGTAGTTCTTGCACTTGTCGAGGCGAGCGCCATGGCGATCGGCTTCGGGCGTCAGGGACTCCTTCAGACTTATAATGTGATGAATATTATTACGGTCATTGCAGCGTTGACCGCAGGTAGTGCGTTCCTTATGTGGGTTGGTGAGAGAATCACGGAAAGAGGCGTCGGAAACGGAATCTCTATCGTGCTGACAATCAACATTTTGTCGCGTATGCCGCAGGATATCACACAGTTGTTTGAACAGTTTGTAATCGGAAGATCCATTGCAAAAGGCGTGGTAGCAGCAATTATTATTATTGCGATTATCATATTGATGGTGGTACTTGTTATCATCCTGAACGATGGTGTACGGAAGATTCCCGTGCAGTATGCAAAGAAAGTACAGGGCAGAAAGATGATTGGCGGTCAGACGACGAACATCCCGCTGAAAATCAATACATCAGGCGTTATTCCTGTTATCTTCGCATCATCATTGTTACAGCTCCCAGTGCTTGTCTGCTCCTTTTTTAATATTGGCGGAACCGGCGTATGGGGTGAGATTTTAAAAGGTTTGAATTCCAATTATTGGTGTAATCCGAGTCAGCCGATTTACTCGATAGGTTTGGTGGTGTACATTGTTTTGGTTATTCTTTTTGCATACTTTTACACCTCTATTACCTTCAATCCTTTAGAGATTGCGGAGAACATGAAGAAACAGGGCGGTTTTATTCCCGGAATCAGACCGGGCAGACCTACCAGTGATTATCTGAGCAGGGTACTTACCTATATCATCTTCATTGGTGCAGTCGGACTTACAATCGTATGCGTCGTGCCTTATTTCTTCAACGGAATATTTGGTGCAAGCGTATCTTTCAGCGGCACGAGCCTTATTATTATCGTGAGTGTTGTATTGGAGACCGTTAAGCAGATTGAATCTCAGATGTTGGTTCGCAATTATAAGGGATTCTTAAATGATTAATGAATATGATTATTGTGGGGACGAGCAGGAACACTGGCGCGTCCCTTACATTAATTTAGTGAAGTTCAATTTTGTATTATATAGAAAATTCTTCGGCGGACTTCGAGTTCGCAAAGTGTAAACGAGCTTTGCTCGTTATAGGAAAAGGAGTAAATTTACAATGAAAATAATTATGTTAGGCGCACCCGGTGCAGGTAAAGGAACGCAGGCTAAGATGATTGCAGATAAATATGGTATTCCGCATGTTTCGACGGGTGATATTTTCAGGGCAAACATCAAAAACGGAACAGAACTTGGTATGGAAGCCAAGAAATATATGGATCAGGGACTGCTCGTTCCGGATGAACTGACAGTGAAGATTCTTCTCGACAGAGTGGCGAATGAGGACTGTAAGAACGGATATGTGTTAGACGGCTTTCCGCGGACGATCCCGCAGGCGAACGTGTTAGATAAAGCGCTTACGGAACTTGGCGATCAGATTGACTTCGCGATTGACGTAGATGTGCCCGATGAAAACATTGTAAAGAGAATGGGGGGCAGACGCGCATGCCTTTCCTGCGGCGCGACATATCATATTGAACATGTGCCGCCGAAATCGGAAGGTATCTGCGATACATGCGGAGAGAAGCTTGTTCTTAGAGATGATGACAAACCGGAGACGGTGCAGAATCGTTTGAATGTGTATCATGAGCAGACACAGCCGCTTATCGAGTTCTATGAGGCAAAAGGGGTTTTAAGAACAGTTGACGGCACACAGGATATGAAGGATGTATTTCGGTCTATTGTAGCAATTCTTGGATAACAGCGTATACTCATATGTATCGATAAGGTACGGTATGGAGAGGAAACAAGATGGCAATAACAATTAAATCTCCAAGAGAAATTGAACTGATGAGGAAGTCGTGCAGGTTGCTTTGCGAGGTGCATGAAGAACTGGCGAAGATTATCCGTCCGGGCATCTCTACGAAAGAGATTGACCGGATCTGCGAGGAACTGATACGCGCTAAAGGAGGAATTCCGAATTTTCTGCATTACCAAGGATACCCCGCTTCGGTATGTGTCTCGGTAAATGAAGAGGTCGTACACGGCATCCCGAGAGAGGATCATATTATTAAGGAAGGCGACATTGTCAGTCTGGATACCGGTTTGATTTATCAGGGGTTCCATTCCGATGCAGCGAGAACTCATGCGGTAGGACAAATCAGTGCCGAAACGCAGAAATTGCTTGACGTGACGAAGCAGAGCTTCTTTGAGGGAGTTAAGATGGCGAGAGCGGGAAATCATCTTCACGATATTTCCAATGCTATTGATGCATATGTGACACCTTTCGGTTACGGCATCGTCAGGGATCTGGTGGGACACGGTATCGGAACGCAGATGCATGAGCAGCCTCAGATACCTAATTTTGCACAGCGGCGGAGAGGGCCGAAGCTTCGGGCCGGCATGACATTGGCGATAGAACCGATGATTAATATGGGATGTGCCGAAGTGGAGTGGATGGATGACGGATGGACGGTCGTTTCGGCGGATCATTCTCCGTCGGCACATTATGAGAATACGGTGTTGATCACAGACGGTGAACCGGAAATACTGACCTTGTGATACGATGAAGGACCGGAGTTTTATCGGAACATTGTATCTGTGTGCAGACTGCCGCAGACATAATCATATGTAGGAATGGAGTAGGATATGATAGGGATGCTTGCCGTGTCAAAAGCGGGTCATGACAGTAATACAACCTATGTCATAATAGGAGAAGACGGCGAATATGTATATTTGGCCGACGGGAGAACAAGGACCGTAGAGAAACCGAAGAAGAAGAATAGGAAGCATATTCAGGTTATTAAGAAAATACAGATAGATAAACCGGAAGAGGGATTTAAAGATTTGGAGATTAAGAGAGTAATCAAAATGTATCAGGAGGAAGCAAATGTCAAAAGCTGATGTAATTGAAATTGAAGGAACAGTCATTGAAAAGTTACCCAATACCATGTTTCAGGTAGAGTTAGAGAACGGTCATGTGGTGCTGGCACACATAAGCGGTAAACTGCGTCAGAATTTTATCCGTATTTTACCCGGCGATAAAGTAACTTTGGAGTTATCACCCTATGATCTGTCTAAAGGAAGAATTATTTGGAGAGATAAGTAATCGGCGCAGGAATAATGCGCAGTAAAAGATTGGCGCTGTGACAAAAGATTCAGAAAACCGCTTGCCAAACAGAATGTTTGATGATATAATGTAAAACGGTCTTTTTTGAAAGGAGGGTTTAAGATGAAAGTAAGATCATCAGTAAAACCGATTTGCGAAAAATGCAAGATCATTAAAAGAAAAGGAAAGATCAGAGTAATTTGTGAAAATCCGAAACATAAACAGGTACAAGGTTAATCCCCGCTAAGTTTGAAGCACAACGGGGTTCTTGCCTATTTCATTATAGATGCCGGAGCCTATGGGAGATTACTTTTTGATACCAACAATATGTTTGGAAAGATCGGATGTCTGATCCGGTTGGGTAGAACCTACCCCAATCAATTAGTAAAGCGAGAAGACTCGCTTAAGAGGTTTGCCTTACTAACTCGGGCAATCTCGAATGAAACGTAAAGAAGATGGAGGAAACGTAAATGGCTCGTATTGCAGGTGTTGATTTACCGAGAGAAAAACGTGTGGAAATTGGTTTGACTTATATCTACGGTATCGGTAGAGTGAGTGCAAACAAGATTCTGGAGGCGGCAAACGTTAATCCTGATACTCGTGTCAGAGAACTGACTGACGATGAGGTCAAGAGACTTGCCGAAGTAATCGATAGAGATTACATGGTAGAAGGTGATCTCAGAAGAGAGATCGCGCTTAATATCAAGCGTCTTCAGGAAATCGGATGTTACAGAGGCATCCGCCACAGAAAAGGTCTTCCGGTTCGTGGTCAGAAGACTAAGACCAATGCAAGAACAAGAAAAGGTCCTAAGAGAACAGTAGCAAACAAGAAGAAGTAACATAGGTTCGCATTAGAGGCTATGCGAATCAGTAACAATGATGGTTAGTAGAATATGAGAAAGTAGGTTAGTTTATTATGGCTAAAAAAGTTACCAAAAAAGTGACAAAAAAGCGTGTAAAGAAAAACGTTGAACGTGGACAGGCACATATCCAGTCTTCTTTTAACAACACAATCGTTACTCTGACAGATACAGAAGGTAATGCATTGAGCTGGGCAAGTGCAGGTGGTCTTGGTTTTAGAGGTTCAAGGAAATCTACTCCGTATGCAGCGCAGATGGCTGCAGAGACAGCGGCTAAAGCTGCTTTGATTCATGGTTTGAAGACGGTAGACGTTATGGTGAAAGGACCCGGTTCGGGTCGTGAGGCAGCAATCCGTGCATTGCAGGCTTGCGGTTTGGAAGTAACCAGCATTCGTGACGTAACGCCTGTTCCTCACAACGGATGTCGTCCGCCTAAGCGCCGCCGCGTCTAAAAGACAAAGAGAACTTCTAAGGCAGCAGAGTACGCAGCCTAAGAACTTCTATAACTTTGTCCGACAAAAAGAAAATCTAATCACTTACGGCAGAGGCCGTTTCGCGAAGATTTTCTATGTTTTGTACTATGAAATGGACAGTGTAAAAGTATTGGAAGAAGGCGTCGTAGACGGCGCTGTAAACAAAATTATATGAGAGGAGCCAAAAATTATGGCAGTAAACAGAGTTCCTGTATTGAAAAGATGCAGATCACTTGATTTAGATCCTACTTATTTAGGATATGATAAGAAATCCAACAGAACATCGGCAAGAGCCGGTAAGAAGGTCAGCGAGTATGGTCTTCAGTTGAGAGAGAAGCAGAAAGCTAAATTTATCTATGGTGTACTTGAGAAACCTTTCAGAAATTATTATGAGAAAGCTGACAGAATGCAGGGTATGACAGGTGAAAACCTGATGGTTATGCTCGAGAGCAGATTGGACAGCGTAGTATTCAGAATGGGATTTGCGAGAACAAGAAGAGAGGCAAGACAGGTAGTTGGTCATAAGCATTTCCTCGTAAATGGAAAGCCTGTTAATATTCCTTCTTATTTGATTAAATCAGGAGATGTGATTGAAGTAAGAGAGAAATCCAGATCCTTACAAAGATACAAAGATATCCTTGAAGTAACGGCAGGAAGACTTGTTCCGGAGTGGATCGAGGTCGATCAGGAAGCATTGAAGGGAACAATCAAATACCTTCCGACAAGAGAGATGATTGACGTTCCGGTTAATGAGATGCTTATCGTCGAGTTGTACTCTAAGTAGGCGTTGTTTCCAACATGTTCGCAAAGGAGGGTATTTGCGTGTTTGATTTTGAGAGACCTAATATTGAGGTTGCAGAGATCTCAGAAGATAAGAAGTATGGTAGATTCGTAGTTGAACCTTTAGAGAGAGGCTACGGTATTACCCTTGGTAATTCTCTCAGAAGAATTATGCTTTCTTCTTTACCGGGTGCAGCGGTAAGTCAGGTTAAAATCGAAGGGGTTTTACATGAATTCAGTTCGATTCCGGGTGTGAAGGAAGATGTTACAGAGATTATCATGAACATCAAGAGCCTTGCAATCAAGAATAGCAGCGATACCAATGAGCCTAAGACAGCATACATCGAGTATGAGGGCGAGGGCATTGTCAGAGCGTCCGATATTCAGGTGGATCAGGATATTGAGATCCTGAATCCGGATCTCGTGATTGCTACATTAAGCGGCAAAGATACGAAACTGTATATGGAACTTACAATCACAAGAGGAAGAGGGTATGTCAGTTCAGACAGAAATAAGACAGAAGATCTTCCGATTGGCGTAATTGCAATAGATTCTATCTATACACCTGTTGAGAGAGTAAACGTAACAGTGGAGAATACACGTGTAGGTCAGATTACCGATTTTGATAAACTGACATTGGATGTGTTTACGAACGGAACTTTAGTTCCTGATGAGGCAGTTAGTCTCGCGGCTAAGGTTTTGAGCGAGCACTTAAGTCTTTTCATCGATCTTTCAGAAAATGCCAAGACTGCGGAAGTTATGGTTGAGAAGGAAGATGATGAGAAAGAAAAAGTATTGGAAATGAGCATTGATGAGTTAGAATTGTCTGTTCGTTCCTATAACTGCTTGAAGAGAGCGGGAATCAATACGGTTGAAGAGTTAACCAATAAGACTTCCGAGGATATGATGAAAGTCCGTAATTTGGGACGTAAGTCTCTGGAGGAAGTTTTAGCAAAGTTAAAAGAGTTAGGCTTACAGCTTAATCCTAGTGATGAAGCCTAATCCAACATAGGAGGGCGTGCGGGATAAGTCCGAAGCGCACCGGTACGTCTGCTCATGAATGGAACTGTTAACGCATTCGGTAAGTAAGTCCGACGCGCATTGCCGTATGTACACCATGGTGAGGGAGAGAACTCCCCAGTGAGAAAGGAGCCATTATGGCAAAATACAGAAAACTCGGCAGAACATCTGACCAGAGAAAAGCATTACTTAGAAGTCAGGTAACAGCTCTTCTGTACCACGGAAAGATTGTTACAACGGAAGCAAAAGCGAAGGAAGTACGCAAGATTGCGGAAGGCTTGATCGCGATGGCTGCCAAAGAGAAAGACAACTTTGAAACTGTCAAAGTTACCGCTAAAGTTCCGCGTAAGGACAAAGACGGTAAGAGAGTGAAAGAAGTAGTGGATGGCAAGAAAGTTACCGTATATGATATGGTAGAGAAAGAAATTAAGAAAGACCTGCCTTCCAGATTACATGCGAGAAGACAGATGCTCAAAGTATTATATCCTGTTACGGAAGTGCCCAGTACGCCCGCCGGAAGAAAGAGAGGAACTAAGCAGGTTGACTTAGCCGCCAAACTTTTTGACGAGTATGGTCCTAAATATGCAAGCCGTAACGGTGGTTATACGAGAATTATCAAAATTGGTCCCCGTAAAGGAGACGCAGCAATGGAAGTTGTTCTTGAGCTGGTATAGGATAAATAAAGTGTGTTGATGATACCCCGTACGGATGTGCGGGGTATCGCTTTTGTACGGCAGTCTTAGTAATACCGGATATACGTTCAAACATATATTATTAAATGTATAGGTTGATTTAAACAATATAATTCATCAAAAAAATATAAAATTAATATTTTCTTCTGGAATTTATCCACAGATATGATATAATAGTCATAGCGTCATGTGTAAAATACAGTGTATTGGAGGAACATTACGATGAAACTAAAGCAGAAAATTCTTATGATTGCGATTTTACCTTTGGTAGTACTGGGTATAGTCATTATCTTCGTTGGTCAGAAGCAGATCACGCATGTGTTGACAGAAAACATTTCGAGCGGTTTGCGTGCGACGACGATTGCTGTACGTTCCACATTCAGGAAACTGAATAATGAATCGTATAGACTGAACGAAAATAATGAGTTGGTTAAAGGTGATTTCAATATTTCCCTGACGCCTGATCTGGCAGACGGTATTAAAGAAGCCACCAATATCGATGTAACCATTTTCTTCGGCGATACGAGATATATGACTTCCGTTGTTGATGAGAGCGGAAATCGTATTAACGGTACGAAAGCGGGACCGAGAGCAGTTGAAACCGTATTAGGCAGAGGCGAAGAATTCTTTGCGGACGATGCCATTGTGGCTAATCAGGAGTATTTCGGATATTACATACCGTTATTTGATTTTGAGACGCAGGAAACAGTTGGTATGGTATTTGCCGGAATGCCGCAGGCAGATGCAAAGGCTGAAATCAGAAGAATTATTATTGTGATTGTAGCGCTTGTTGTTGTTGTGGCTGTTGTTTGTGCAGGGCTGATCTTCCTTACGGTGAATAAGATGGTTAGACATCTGGAAGAAGGCGTAACGGCGTTATCACAGCTTTCCGAAGGAAAGATGCATATTCATATTGACGACAAGCTGCTGGTTGAAAAGGATGAGATAGGTGATATCTGCCGTGCAATTGAGAAGATGAAGGAGAGCTTATCGAGTATCATTACCACGATTAAAGAGGACAGCGCAATCCTGTTAGAGCAATCTGATAAACTTCGTGAGAAGACGGATGTTACAAGCGAGCATGTTGAGCAGATGGAGAAAGCTGTCAACGAGATTGCGATTGGCGCGGGCAGTCAGGCAGAAGAGACACAGGATGCAACAGAACATATTATTCTTATGGGTAATATGATTGAAGAGACAGCAGGTGAGTTGGCAAATCTGAATGAGAGAGCAAATGCGATCAAAGAGCGTGGCGAGGTTGCAATCGAAGCGCTTCGTGAATTGCAGAGCACGAACGAGAAGACCAGCGAATCTATTAATATCATTTACGAGCAGACAAATACGACGAATGAGTCGGCTCAGAAGATTAAAGAAGCAACGGCTTTGATTACAAATATTGCAGAAGAGACAAATCTCCTTTCCCTCAATGCATCTATTGAGGCAGCCCGTGCCGGTGAGCAGGGTAGAGGATTCGCAGTTGTTGCGGCGCAGATTCAGAAACTGGCTGAACAGTCCAATGAGTCTGCAAGACAGATTGAAGGAATCATTCTTGCGTTGATTGAAGATTCCGATAAGTCAGTTGCAACCATGAACGAAGTTAAAGAGATTATGGAACTGCAGAATGAAAATGTTACAAATACAGGTACGCAGGTTACACAGCTGCTTAGTGATGTAGATGAATCGCTTGTGATGATCAGTGATGTTACGGAGAAGACCAATAAGGTTAACGATGTAAGAAGCAGCGTGGTAGATACAGTACAGAATCTGTCAGCGATTGCGCAGGAGAATGCGGCAAGTACGGAGGAGACATCGGCATCCGTTACGGAAATTAACGGAATTATCAGTGAGATTGCAGGTAATGCAGCAGAGCTGAAAGGTATCTCCAACAGAATGGATGACAGTATGGCAATGTTCGAAATGTAAGAATTCATTGCTTGGCAGTGTAGATAGAATAATTAGAAACCTCGGGATATATATCCCGAGGTTTTTATGATGCAATGATTTTTTGCAGTAACGATTTATTCAGAGTACAATCTGAAAATGTTGATAATCTTTACAGGAGTTCCAGTTGCCGCCCCAAGTAAAGCCATGTTCAATGAATAGTTTGTAACATAAATCTGTCTCATCAATTTTATATGGGAAATCCTGCGTGCGGTCTGCGTAGATCTCACTGCCCTTTGGGGAGATATAAGTTTCTCCGTTGGCGCCTTTGTTGAACACAACGTACGGATTATAGAACGGATTAATATCAATTGCACAGCCCAGCGCATGTTTTGACAGGTTGTCGGTGCCGTCCACCACTCTGTAATTAAAACAGGAAGTATTGTTATCGAGCATCGACAGAGTATCATCACCATCGTACTCATCAATAAGACGGATGCGTTCAATTCGATATTCGTTCCGGTATAGTTCATAGAAGATTTCTACGATATCCTGCGCGATAGCCTGATTACAGATCAGTTCACCGTTTTGTTCGTTTCCGTCAAAATCAATATAGAGAAGTCCGACATAATTTAAATCTTCATACGGTACGGTACATCCTTCTTCTGGATAGGATGTTCCTGTGATACGCTGCTTTACATCTTCGTTTAAAGGTTCATAATAGAATCCGGGTTGATATGTTGTTCGGGTTTCGTTTATTGCCATAGTGTCATTCTCCGCATCAGAAGATGGTTCGTTAGGATTATTGTATGCGGGAGGGTCAGCAGATGTTTCTGTGTCTGCGGGTGCTAAGATGTCATCTGAAGACATATCCGAGGAGACATTCGTAGAGGCATCCGGAGGCGCTTCGGATTCAGATACCGTATGAAATTCCGAAGCGGACTCAGACATGCTTTCCGATTCTGCGGCGCCTTCGGGTGGGCTGCTTTCTGAGTCGGAATCCGCACCGTAGGCGGTTTGAGGATTGTTTAACGCATATTCTTCCAGTGTTTCGGAACCGGTTAAGTAATGCGCGAGGAAAGCGCACACCATGATAAAGAAGAGAAGGAAGATAACGGGTTTAGCGGCGAGCCGCAACAATTCTTTTACGTCCTTATTATTAGCGGATTTTTTTGGTAGGTTTTGTGACATGATTGTCATTCCTCCGATAATGATGTATATATTATTTATCATTTTACCACATCATATCGGGTTTTTTCATAAAAACTTGTCTTTTAAGATAGATGTTAGTATAATAAACGAAGCTAAAAGCGTTTTGCGTCTCGGACTGCTAAGAGTGCAGTCAATAATTGAGGAAAATGAAATGGGAATCATTAAGACGGATAAATTAGTATTTGAATATATCAGACGTGATGAGGAAGGTAACGTAGAAGGCATCACGCGTGCGGTAGATGAAGTCGATCTCGATGTGAAGCAGGGAGATTTTGTGGCTATATTAGGGCATAACGGTTCGGGTAAGTCTACGCTTGCCAAGCATATCAATGCTATTCTATACCCAACGGAAGGGACAGTGTGGGTTGACGGAATGAATACGAGAGACGAGAAAGATTTATGGAATATCAGGCAGGAAGCCGGTATGGTGTTTCAGAATCCGGACAATCAGATTATCGGACAGGTAGTCGAGGAAGATGTGGGATTCGGACCGGAGAATATGGGCGTACCGACGGAAGAAATCTGGGAACGCGTGGAAGAGAGCCTTAAGGCGGTAGGAATGTATAAGTATCGGAAATACTCTCCTAATAAGCTGTCCGGTGGTCAGAAACAACGTGTATCCATCGCGGGTGTGATCGCCATGCATCCCAAATGTATTGTTCTGGACGAACCGACGGCGATGCTTGACCCTAGCGGGCGCAAAGAAGTGGTGCGCGCAGTGAGAGCGTTGAATGACGTGGAAGGCATTACGGTGGTTCTGATAACCCATTATATGGAAGAAATCATTCATGCAGATAAAGTATTTGTGATGGATAAAGGAAGGATTGCCATGCAGGGAACGCCTCGTGAAATCTTTTCGCAGGTGGAGAAGTTAAAGGAGTTACGGCTTGATGTACCGCAGGTGACGCTGCTTGCTTATGAATTACAAAAAAGCGGCATCAATCTGCCGGATGGTATTCTGACAGTGGACGAGCTGACGCGAGCGCTGTTGGCGGCGGTTAGGTAATGAAGACGGATGAAAGGGCGTTATCATGTCGATAATATTGGATCATGTAGATTATGTATACGGAGGAGATACGACGCTTGCGGTGCATGCGCTGAAAGATATCAATCTTGTGATTCCGGACGGACAGTTTATCGGGCTGATCGGTCATACGGGTTCCGGTAAATCCACGCTTGTCCAGCATTTGAACGGGTTGATTAAACCTACGGGCGGCAGTATCTATTTTAACGGGGAAGACGTCCATGAGCAGGACTATGATAAGAAGAAGCTGCGAAGCAAGGTCGGGCTGGTATTCCAGTATCCGGAGCACCAGCTGTTTGAAATAGACGTTTTTTCCGATGTATGCTTTGGACCGAAGAATTTAGGCTTGTCTAAGCAGGAGACGGAGCTTAGGGCATATGCTGCGCTTAAGCAGGTCGGACTGGAGGATGAATATTTCTACCAGTCGCCGTTTGACTTATCCGGCGGACAGAAACGTCGCGTAGCAATCGCAGGTGTGCTTGCCATGAAACCGGAAGTGCTTATTCTGGATGAACCGACGGCGGGCTTAGATCCCAAGGGAAGGGACGAGATACTTGACCAGATAGCTAAGCTGAAAGAAGAGACGGGGATTACGGTTATCCTCGTGTCGCACAGCATGGAAGATGTGGCGAAGTATGTGGAACGCATTATTGTGATGAACCAAGGCAGCGTATTGTATGACGATGTTCCTAAAGAAGTGTTTAAGCATTACCGTGAACTGGAAGAGGTGGGACTGGCTGCGCCGCAGGTCACATATATCATGCAGGAATTATATAAGAATGGTATGCCTGTTAAGACAGATGCGACGACGATTGAGGAAGCCGGAAATGAGATTCTGCGCGCACTCGGCAGGTAGAAAGTATCATGATAGCGAAAGGAATGAATTATGTTACGGGATATTACATTGGGCCAGTATTATCAGACGGACTCCGTCATTCATAAATTGGACCCGCGGGTAAAACTAATTGCAACAATCTGTTTTATAATATCATTGTTTGTTGTAAAAAGCTGGGTGGGATATGCAGCTGCCGCCATCTTTCTGGCGGTGATGATTAAATTGTCGAAAGTTCCCTTTAAGTATATGGTCAAAGGGATGAAAGCCATTGTCTTTATTTTGCTGATCACAGTGGTGTTTAATCTGTTTCTGACACCGGGGGAAGTGCTTGTTTCGGTTTGGAAACTAAAGATTACCAAAGAAGGTCTGCGGATCGCGGTGATGATGGCAGTCAGATTATCTTTTCTGATTGTCGGTTCTTCCGTGATGACGCTGACGACTACGCCGAACAGCCTGACAGACGGTATGGAGAAACTGATGAAACCGCTTAAAATATTTAAAGTGCCAGTACATGAAGTGGCGATGATGATGTCGATCGCACTCCGGTTTATCCCGATTCTGCTGGAGGAAACGGATAAGATTATGAAGGCGCAGATTGCCAGAGGCGCAGATTTCGAAAGCGGAAATTTGATTAAGAAAGCCAAGGCAATGGTGCCGCTTCTTGTTCCGCTCTTCATCTCGGCTTTTCGCAGGGCGAACGATCTGGCAATGGCGATGGAAGCCAGATGCTATCGGGGCGGTGAACACAGAACCAAAATGAAACCGCTCAAATACGCAGGCAGGGATCGAATTGCTTACGGTGTGTTGGCGGCATATTTTGCAATATGTATCGTAATCGGAATCTATTTGTGAAGCACTGATTAATAGAATTGCGGTTCGTTTTTCAGAGAATGATTAAACGGAAGCATTTTGTGAAGAGAGTACAAATATTTAGAAAATGGTATTACAATGAAAAGAGTTATGTTAACCGTTGCGTATGACGGAACGAATTACTGCGGATGGCAGGTACAACCGAACGGAGAAACGATAGAAGGCGTCTTAAACAGATGCCTTTCTGAACTTATGGGAGAGAAAGTGGAGGTCATAGGAGCCAGCCGTACTGATTCAGGTGTTCATGCGCTGGGAAATGCTGCGGTTTTCGATACGGACAGCCGGATACCCGCAGATAAAATATCTTACGCGTTAAACAGAAGCCTGCCGGAGGACATCAGAGTCCGAAGATCGGAAGAAGTATCGCCCGAATTTCATCCGCGACATTGTGACAGCCGCAAGACCTACGAGTATAGAATTTACTGCGCGCCGTTTCCGCAGCCGACCAAGAGACTGTACGCTTACTATACATATGTTCCGCTTGATATTGACCTAATGAGTCAAGCTGCACGGCATTTGATCGGGACACATGATTTCAAGAGTTTTTGCAGCGCCGGCGCACAAGTGGAGACGACAGTGCGCCGGATTGACAGCATTGAGGTGTGGGAAGAATATGAGAGGAATGGGAAAGAGTGTGTCAGCGGAGTAACCGGAAACGGAGATGCAAGTGGCAGGTATGACCGTGAAGAAAGAGGAAGAGAAATCGTAATACGCGTGATAGGCGGAGGTTTTCTCTACAATATGGTGCGTATTATCGCAGGCACGCTGATGGAAGTAGGAAGAGGGCATATTGCGCCGGAGGAGATGGTAAGGATATTGGAAGCAAAAAACCGACGGGAAGCAGGACCGACTGCACCTGCCTGCGGACTGACTTTGGTGGGAATTGAGTATGACGCTGAAACCATGGAAAAATCAAGCAAAAAAGAGGTTGACACACGCGGAAGCGTATAATATAATAGGTAACTGTGACAGTGTTTAAAAGTGTTTGGCCAAAGCCCCGGCAAAGACACTTTAAATATAAGAAAGAAGTTAAATTTGTTGTGACCAAAGTTCATGAGTGCGGCCCGGACATCCGCATAAAGAACGGCAGTAACAACGCAGACAGTCGAAAGACGAATCACTACTTGGAGGTAATATAATGAAGACTTTTATGGCAAGCCCGGCTACAATCGAAAGAAAATGGTATGTAGTTGACGCGACAGATATGACACTCGGTCGTTTATCATCTGAGATTGCTAAGGTGTTACGCGGCAAGAATAAACCGATTTTCACACCCCATATGGATACGGGAGATTATGTGATCGTAATCAATGCTGAGAAGGTGAAAGTAACCGGTAAGAAATTAGATCAGAAGATTTACTACCATCACTCAGATTATGTAGGCGGAATGAAAGAGACTACATTGAAAGAAATGATGAAGAAACATCCTGAGAGAGTTGTAGAGCACGCAGTAAAAGGCATGCTTCCAAAAGGACCTTTGGGAAGACAAATGTACACCAAGCTTCATGTGTATGCCGGACCGGAACATCAGCATGCAGCACAGAAGCCGGAAGTATTAACATTTTAATTCACAAGGACTGAAAGGAGAAAATAATAATGGCTAAAACAGCTAAATCAGCAGCAAAATATTATGGTACCGGCAGAAGAAAGAAATCTATCGCCAGAGTATACTTAGTGCCGGGTAAAGGTGAAATTACAATCAATAAAAGAAATATTGATGATTATTTCGGATTAGAGACTCTTAAGGTTATCGTTCGTCAGCCGCTTGTTGCGACAGATACGGCAGATAAATTTGACGCGATCATCACAGTGAAGGGCGGCGGTTATACAGGTCAGGCAGGCGCCGTAAGACACGGTATTGCGCGAGCGCTGCTTCAGGCGGATGCAGATTACAGACCTACTCTGAAGAAAGCGGGTTATCTGACAAGGGATCCTCGTATGAAAGAGAGAAAGAAATACGGTCTCAAAGCAGCGAGACGTGCGCCTCAGTTCTCCAAGAGATAATCTTGTGGGATATTTCCTTATAGGAAAAAAATATATGGTTTCAAAATACGGACTCCGCAGGTTAATCTGCGGAGTTTTTTTGAAATTATCTTTTATGTAAGCAATAAAGCATGGTAAGATAATACCAATAATGGAATGCGGAGAAGCTTGATGAATAAGTTTGAGAACATAGACGAAGAGAACATAGACGAAGAACTGAAGAGAGAATTAAAGGCGCTTCCGGAGAACTTCTGGGATTTCAAAAAGGCGGATACGAAAGAATTGACGCACAGCATTCACAATTACCCGGCGGTTATGATTTATCCGATCAGCAGGAATATCATTGACATTGTCAAAAGGTATCGGGACATTAACGTATTGCTGGATCCGTTTATGGGTTCCGGCACCGTAGTGCTTGAAGGCATGCTGGCAGGCATACCGACAGTGTACGGAAACGATTTGAATCCGCTGGCATACCGGATAGCGAAAGCGAAAACAACGTTATTGCCGGAGGATTTTGAAGGTGAAGTGAGCGATATGCTGGCGGCGGTTGATGCGAACTACAGAACATATCAGACAATGCTTGACGGGGTCGAAGATTATATTGCGGATAGGGGATATGACTTGGCTGCCAGTGTGAATGATAAAGACAATTGGGGAAACAGCGCGCTTCGGATATTGAATGAATTTATGGATACGATAGGAGCAAAACTGGAGATACCGGATATCAAGAATCTCGGATTCTGGTTTGTTCCGAAAGCAATCATAGAATTGCAGCTAATCAGGATAGCTGTCTGCAATATTGCAGATGCCGATATCAGGGATTACTGCGATGCGGCGTTCTCCGAGACAGTCAGACTTGTATCTAACCGCCGGAACGGGGAATTTAAAATGTATCGTATGACGCCGGAACAAGTACGCAATTATCATCCGGATGTGAAAGCGCAGTTTACCGGAATCATCGCGGAGAATGTGATAAAGATAAAGGAGTTGAGAAAGAGACTTCAAGGGAATCTGTCGCGGAGCTGCCTTTCGCAGGAAGATACGGCTATTCTAAGTTCGGTGCCGGTTGACAGCGTCGATCTGGTTATTACGTCTCCGCCTTACGGAGACAGCAGGACAACCGTAGCATATGGTCAGTTCAGCCGTCTGTCATTACAATGGTGCGATTACGGGAAGCGGGATTACAAAGAAATTGCAGATATAGATAAATCCCTATTGGGCGGCAGACCGGACAAAAAGGAAATCATGCCGGAAGTTGACAGTGAAGTACTGCGTCAGTCTTTGGACGCAATCCTGTCAGACGAGAATAATCTTGAGAGAGCCAGAGATGTATACAGCTTTTATAAAGACTTAGAGCAGTCGATGAGAACGATTCTGACCAAATGCAGGAGGAATAGCTATCAGTTCTGGGTAGTGGGAAATCGTACTGTCAAAGGGGTGCAGTTGAGAACAGATGAGATTATCGTTGAATTGGGGGAGAGAATGGGACTGCGGCATGTGATAACGACGGGGAGGAATATTTCCAATAAAGTGATGCCCAGCGTAAATTCACCTACCAATCGGGCAGGACAGCGGGCGAGGACCATGGAGGAAGAGTTGATTGTAGTATTACGAAAGGAAGGCTAGGTTTCCCGGCCTTCCTTTCTCTTTTCAGGCGTCTTGTTTTCTTTTCAGACCAGTCTGTTTCTGTGAAACAATAAATACTGATCGTGCTCTTTGACACGGAAGCCAGTACCGTGGTCATGCGTTCTTCCGTCGGGATATTGACCAATTCTTAAGTCCACATAGATTTTGCCGCTCTTTAGCAGATTGATAAAGTTGTCGTAGTGGAAACCGTCGCACAGGTACGCTTCTTGGTAGTGAAATTCTTCTTTGGCACCGGAAAAGCGACTGTCAGCTTTAACATATACCAGCCTGTCGGAATATTTCTTTAAGAAATTTTTTCTCAAAGAGTCAACATCCCAATAGACATCACAGATTCCCTGCTGCGACTCTATATAGATCCGGTCGGAAGGGACGGAAGCGCCAGCTTTTATGTATGTGGCTTTTAAAGAGTTGCCCGTGTCGGCAATCTTAGTAAATGTGGCAGCGTTTAAAGTTGCGTGCAGAACTTTTTCATCATTGTCATAGGCGGAACTGGAATAGCCGTACATCAGTCTCAGTCTGGTATTGGCGTTTTTGGGCTGCGGTGATTTTGTAAACAGTGTTAACATGCTGTTTGAGTGGAGTCTGGCAGCTTTCAATTCATAGGTGCCGAAGTCGGGTCCTTGGATGTTATTTTCCGTAATACCCAGTAAATCTTCGAGCGTTTTGCCGATACCGGTGTTGCCGGGCCTATGTGTTTTGATCCATCCCATGTCTATGATTTCCTGAAACCGCGTTTTAAATTCTGGTATTGTAGTTATCATACGCATCATCCTTTCTTGGTAAAATTGAAAATAAAAAATGTTTTCAGTTACATGCTATTATATTACAATATAAGTATAGGATTAACTACCGCATATATGCGGTAAATATCCAGAATATGTACGGAGGAAATGTGAGAACACAAAAAACCGAAATGAAAATCGAAAAGAAAGCTGAGAAGAAGACTGAATTGAAAACCGAAATGAAAATCGAAAAGAAAGATAAGAAGAAGGCTGAATTGAAAACCGAAAAGAAAACTGAAAAGAAGACCGAAAAGAAAACTAAAGTGAAAGCAGGAACCGAAATGGATCAGGAGATCGAAATTGGAACCATGTTAAGATTTTACAGAAAAAAGCAGTCTTTGACACAAGAACAGGCAGCGGAAGCGGCCGGAATCAACGAAAAGTATTACGGTCGTATCGAACGCAACGAGAGTACTCCTACGGTGGGGAAATTTTTTATATTATGCAAGGTATTGAAGGTAGAACCCGCTCAGTTATGTTATGCACTGTCAGAGAAGAAGAAATTTGAGTATCTTGTGATTAAAAGAAAAGAAGAACCGCTATACGCAGTGAGACAGGCAAACGAGCATTGGCTTACGGACCTTGGAATGTTAGACAGTCTGTTTGAAGAATTATGTTATGCAGGAGTTTTGGATGGCTATTCGATTTGTGGAAATAAAATACAGAAGACACCGCTTAATTCGTATAAAGATACCTTTTATTTCCCACGGGAGAATCTTTTGGTGGCGAACGACGGTGTGATCAGCGGAGCGGAACATGCCGTATATCCAGCAACCGGCGTCGAAATCATTAAAGAATGCTTAGAATTTATGAAAGAAAAGCTGCAAGAGAAGTGTAAAGTAACTTATAACATTTTTATTTTAAGACCGTATATACACTCACTGTCTTGGAATGGTGAAATAAGAGAATTGCTTGAAGAGGTACAAAAGAACGGAATGAGGATTAAGCCATATTATTTGTATTATGAAGACGGCATTTTGAGGGCGCAGGCTGCAGAATTAGTGATGAAGAAGGATTCATATTCGATCGTTTTTAAAAATGTAACAGAGCAGAATAATGAAATCTGAAAACAGATTATAGCGTGATGCAGGAAGCCTTTTCTTGAATGTTTTACTTTATCATGGTAAACTGTCAGTAAACAGAATATTTGAGTGACATATTGTGGGAGTAGAATATGTTATTATAAGTAAACAAATACATAAGGGGGATTAGAATGAAGTACAAGGTTCTATTGACGGGGAAGAACGATTCTGCGATTGACGATTTTTTTATGCAGATGACCGATCATTTTGAGGTGATGACCAGTTCTGCACGATTCGAAGATATTATCAGGCACATGACCTATTTTTCGCCGGATATTTTTGCGTACTGCTTAAATAAGGAGTCGAGGGATGATATGATTCAGATTGCGAATCTGAAATTCAGGTTATCTAAGGCGAACATTCCGCTTGTGGTCATGGGACTTAAGGAGGACTGTGATGAGTTTGAGAAGATTGCGGTAAATGCTGCGAATCTGATATTGTACAGACCGCTTTCCGTAGGCGTTATTCAGGAGAAAATCATAGCGCTTATGAAGGACAGAAGATTTATGGAGGTCGTGGACACGCAGCATGCGGCGGCTGATGCTGCTGAGGCAGAGAAAGAGAAAGCGCGGGTGTCCGTACCTGAAGAGACCGTGAAAAAGGCGCCACCCCAACTGCAGCGCAGGCATGTACTGGTGGTTGATGATAACGCTATGATGCTTAAGGTGATCAAAGAGCATCTGCATGGCAAATATGACGTGGCGACTGCCGTAAGCGGTAAAGTTGCTTTGAAATTTCTGGAGAGAAAGAAGACGGATTTGATTCTGTTAGATTATGAGATGCCGGAGGAGAGCGGTCCGGCAGTATTGGAGAAGCTGAGGGCTTCCGATGAGACGAAAGATATTCCGGTTATTTTTTTGACGGGAGTCACGGAGACGAAGAAGATTAAGGAGGCGCTTGCGCTGAAACCGCAGAATTATCTTCTGAAACCTGTTGATCGTGAGAAATTGCTGGAGACGATCGCAAAAGAAATCGGATAAGGTATTATAATAAATTACAGCATATGCATGGGAAGAGGATTGAATTATGGACATGGAACGAAAGTTGAAATTGACAGACTTAATCGATGCGAACATGTTGCAAAAAATACAGGATGCTTTCTCTGATATGACCGGTATGGCGGCGCTTACGACGGACGTAAACGGAGTGGCTGTGACGGAGGGGTCCAATTTCTCAGATTTTTGTATGAAGTATACAAGGGCTTCCGTGCTTGGCTGTGCACGCTGCGAGCAGTGTGACAGAAAAGGTGCGGAACTCGCACTTGACAACGGCAAGCCCGTTATTTATTTCTGTCATGCCGGACTGATGGAGTATGCGGCACCGATTATGGCGGACGGTGAACTGGTAGGCTGCATCGTCGGCGGACAGGTCCTCACGGAACCGATGGATTTGGAACAGGCAAGAAAGACGGCAAGAGAGATTGGCGTTGACGAAGATGAATGTGCCAAGGCAGCGGAGATGATTCCTATTTTGGATCAGGGTACAATTGATAATGCGGCGAAATTCCTATACACGTTTGCTGATGTGCTGTCGGATATGGCGTACAACAAATACCGTGTTTATCAGGCAAATTATAATATGAGGGCGAATCTGGAGCTTGTCTATAAATCATACGAGCAGCTTGAAAAATCTGAAAATATGAAATCGGATTTTCTGGCGAATATGAGTCATGAAATCAGGACGCCCATGAATGCTGTGATTGGCATGGCTGAGATGGCGCTTCGAGAGGAACTTCCTCTGGCGGCGAGGGACTATATCGGTCAGATTAAAGAAGCCGGCAAATCACTGCTCAAGATTATCAATGATATTCTGGATTTTTCCAAGATAGAGTCCGGCAAAATGGATATCACAGAGGTAGATTATGAGCCGATGTCCGTGTTGTATGATGTTGCCAATATTGTCATGACGAGGCTGAAAGACAAGGATGTGGAATTGGTTCTTGAGGTTGCGCCGAATCTTCCAAATAAACTATGGGGCGATAATATCAGAATAAAACAGGTGCTGTTAAACCTTGCCAACAATGCGGCGAAATTCACCATGCAAGGTAAGGTTACGATGCGGATGGAATGCGCCAAGATGATGCCTGATGAGATACGGCTTCAGATTACCGTGGAAGATACGGGAATCGGTATCAAGAAGGAGGACGCCAGTAAATTATTTCAATCATTCCAGCAGGTTGACAGCAAGAGAAACCGTAATATTGAAGGGACCGGTCTGGGACTGGCAATTTCTAAGAAGCTTCTCACACTGATGAACGGAAGCATATGGGTTGAGAGCGAATATGGAAAGGGCAGTAAATTCAGTTGTGTTCTTCCACAGAGAATCGTGGATGATACGCCCAGCATCCAAATCAAAGAACCGGAGTCGATGCTTGTGGCAGGGTTGATTTCACATCCGATTATCAGAGAAAGTTTGTGCGCGGATGCTTCCAAACTGGGGGTACAGGACATCAGATTATTGTCGCCCAAAGATTTAGATACGCTTCCGCAGCAGGATAAAGTATTCCTGTTTATCGAACTTCCCCTGTTTGAGGGTGTGGTGGAAGAATATGTCAGAAACCACCCCGATGTGAAGGCAGTCTTGATTTTAGACTTTTATGACCATGTTAAATATGACATTCCAAATCTGCTTATGCTGCGCAAGCCGTTGTTTGCATTGAATATTGCTATGGTGTTAAACGGAGAGGAACTGCATTTCGATGAGGATACGGATGAAAAGGAGTTTGATTTTATTGCTCCCGAAGCGAAGATTCTAATTGTAGATGATAATGCGGTGAATCTGACGGTGGCGGAAGGTCTTTTGGAGCCGCTTAAGATGGAAGTCGATACGGTAACCGGAGGTAAGGAAGCAATTGAAAAGATATCAAAAGTACACTATGATATTGTATTCATGGACCATATGATGCCGGAACTTGACGGAGTGGAGACGACGCATATTATCAGACGCTTTCATCCGGAATATAATGACGTTCCTATTATAGCGCTTACGGCAAATGCCGTGGAAGGAACGAAGGAGATGTTCTGCCGGGAGGGTATGAACGATTTCGTGGCGAAGCCGATTGAACTTCGAATGCTTGCCGCGAAGGTAAGACAGTGGCTGCCGGTAGAGAAAATCCAGAAGGCGTATAATACCATGACTGCCGACAAGAATATGAAGAAGGCGGAGCAGATGGTGGTGGGCGATCTGAATGTGAAGTTTGCCATGGAATTTCTGGTCAGTGAAGAATTGTTCTGGAAAGTATTGAAAGTATTTTATTACAGTATAGAGAAAAAAGTGAATCAGATTAAGACGATGGAAGAGGAAGAAGACTGGACAGGGTATACGATTGAAGTCCATGCGCTTAAGAACTCTGCCAAACAGATCGGGGCAATCTCTTTGTCAGACAAGGCGGCTTTACTGGAAAAGGCAGGTAATGCGAGAGACGCAGAAACGATACATAAGTGCACGGACGAAATGCTTGAACAGTATAACGGCTACTTGGAAATGCTTGCGCCTTTCTGTCGGGATGATGAGGACTCAGCGGAGAAGAAAGAAATCTCAGACGCTCAACTGGAGAGTTGTTTCGCCAAGATAAGAGATGCGATTGAGGATTTGGATATGGACCAGATGGAGGAAGTAATCCGTGAAATGGACCGGTATCAGTATGAAGAATGGCAGCAGGAGCTTTTTGAACAGTTAAAATATGCTGCGGACGAGATGGATGTTGATCAGTGTGAGACAATACTGAATGACTGGGAGGGTCAATTGAAAAAAGGTTGAGCTGACTTGATATGACAGGCGTGACATGTGTGACAGAGATGATAGATGAGAAATAAGTATGGGAGGGTGGATGTAGTGACAGACTATGTCCACCCTCCGTCCATTGTTATGACCTGTCCGGTCAGATAGTCAGGCGCATGAAGAAGGGAGAGCACCATTTGCGCCGCTTCCTCCGGCTGACCTAATCGGTCGGCCGGAATTTCATTTCGCAACGCGTCCATGTCTTCCGGAGAAAAGGATTTGTTCATATCGGTATCAATGGCACCGCAGGCTATTGCATTCACTTGGATGCCGCTGGGTGCAAGTTCCTTGGCAAGCGCTCTGGTAAAACTGTTCATGCCGCCCTTTGACGCAGAATAAGCGGTTTCCATGGATGCGCCCACGTTGCCCCATACGGAAGAAATATTGATGATCTTACCGCGGTGGTTTTGCAGCATCAGAGGGATTGCGTGTCTGCATGTATAGAAGAGCGCGTCTAAGTTCGTGCCCATAATTTCTCTCCAGTCGGCATCGCTCATTTCATGAAGCAGACCGACATAAGAGATACCGGCATTATTGACAAGCAGATCCAGCGAGTCAATTCGGGTAAAAATCTGCGCTACGTCATCGGCATTGCCCATATCTGCGGCGAAAGGAATACATTCAATGTGATATTGCGCGGCAAGATGGGCGGCAATCTCAGACAGCCGCTCTTTGGAACGCCGGCATGTCAGATAGAGATGATAGCCTTCTTTAGCCAGATTATGTGCGATGGCGTAACCGATTCCGCGGGACGCTCCGGTCACAAGCGCATATTTTGTTGTAGGAGGGAGTGTTTCTGTCGGCATCTTAATCCTCTTTCTATGTTATAGGAAATTTATCGTCTTTTCCGAGTTAGTGCAGTTTAATTTATGTTTTTGTCTTTGAATAATCTGTTTTGTAATATATGATTATATTATATAGAAAATAGAGAACAATGCAAAGTATAACTAAGAAAAAGTATGCGAAGGGAGCAGTTTGGATATGTATGACTTGATTATAGTAGGTTCCGGTCCGGCAGGATTATCAGCGGCGGTTTACGGCAAACGCGCCGGATTTAATCTGCTGGTGATGGAAGAAAAGCCTATGAGCGGAGGGCAGGTACTGAATACTTATGAAGTAGATAATTATCTGGGGATGCCCGGCATGAACGGGTTTGATATGGGAATGAAATTCAAAGAGCACGCAGATATGGCGGGAGCGGAATATAAGACGGCAGCCGTCGCGGCAATTGAAACGGCGGGAGATACGAAAATTGTAAAGACGACCGACGGGACGTGTTATGAAGCAAAAGCGCTCATCCTTGCCACGGGCGCACAACATGCATTGCTGGGCGCTTCCGGAGAGGAAGAATATAAAGGGAAGGGCGTATCATACTGCGCTACCTGTGACGGCGCTTTTTTCAAGGGAAAAGATGTGGCGGTAGTCGGAGGAGGTGACGTTGCGGTAGAGGACGCAATTTATCTGTCGCGCATGTGTCGTAAAGTTTATCTGATACACAGGCGGGATCAGCTGCGCGCCGCCAAGACGCTGCAGGAGAGGCTGATGAAATGTGAGAATGTGGAAGTGCTTTGGAACAGAGAAATAGACCGTATTTACGGTGACGATCTGGTGGAGGGCGTTATGCTGCGTCACGCTGCAGGGCAGAAGCCGGCGGAACAATCCGGTGCAGGGCGGTCCGGAACGGAAGAGGCGGCGACTAAGCGGCAGCACAAAGAATTGGCAGCAGCAGAGCGGACGGTGGAAGAACTGGCTGTGAACGGTGTGTTTATTGCCGTGGGAATGCATCCGAACACCGAGACATTCAGGGCGGCTGTTCCCTGTGACGAACGAGGATATGTAATTGCGGGCGAGGACTGCGTAACGGGAGTGCCGGGAATCTTTGCGGCAGGCGATATCCGTACGAAGCAGGTGCGGCAGATTATCACCGCAGTCGCGGATGGCGCCTGCGCGATCGGGTCTGTAGAGAGATATCTGAATGAAAAGTGATCGATAGTACAGATTTAAAATTCTCCGGCGCCCCGCTTTCCTTGAGAATTTTAAATCTGTTCCCGCTGGTGCATTAGCTTGCAAAGCATACACGCCGAGTTTGCGAAAAAGGTTTGCGGAGAATGCGAAGCATACACGCCGAGTTTGCGAAAAAAATCTCGTAATTGAGCTTTGCTCAATTTGTTACATTGTGTGAATTATTTATGAATTTATGGAAATGGCACAATAAGTTGCGCAAATCCGCGGTTTTGTTAGTATATGCTGTGGTTGACAAAATGCTTTTTCAATGTTATATTATACCCAAGATGTAACAATTTCGTAACAAATGAGGTAACATATGAAAAAGAATGTTAAAATCGCAGCATGTGCAATGGCAGCAATCTTTACTTTTACAGGTACGGGGCTTGAAGTAAATGCCTCCGGGAATATCGGTTCCGTTTTACCGTCGTCAGGTATAGACTTTTCATTACAGAATGAAGATAAATCAACGTCTCTCTCCGCATTGCAGGAGGAGGCTGAGAAGGAAGCGATCAAGAGCGATGCGGCGTCCGGTGGGGAAACGAGCGGAACAACGATCGGAAGCGTGCAGGTTGGCAGCTTTGCTGAACTGGCAAGTACGGAGGATACGATCAGTGCGGCTCCGCCGAAGAAGATTGAGGATACCATCGTTGTCAGCAAGGGATATACGGAAGACTTGAAGAAGGCGGCGAATACCGGACTTTCGGAGGAAGAGGAGAGCTTCAAGGATCTGGTTATCGCGAAAGTCAATGATTACGTTAATGTAAGAGACCTGCCTAGCGAGGACGGCAATATCGTAGGTAAGCTATACGATAAGTCCGTAGGCAATTTTATAGAAGAAGAGAACGGCTGGTACAAAATCAGTTCCGGTTCTGTGGAAGGTTATGTGAAAGGTGAATACTGTGTGACAGGCGATGCCGCAGTTGATTACGCTAAGGAAGTGGGAACTCGTATCGCGACAGTTACGACGACTACCTTGTTCGTGCGTGAACAGCCCGGTATGGAGGAGACCATACTCGGTATGGTGCCCATCGAAGATCAGTTGATTGTAACGGAAGAGTTGGACGGCTGGGTCAAAGTCAATATTGAGGAAGGTGACGGTTATGTGTCTACCGACTATGTGACGATGTCCACAGAGTTTGTCAAAGCAGAATCGATAGAAGAAGAGAGAGCAAGACTTGCTAAGGAAGAAGCGGCAAGACAGGCGGCGAAGGAAGCGGCTACTAAGAAGGCGGCTGAGAGTTCTTCTTCATCCGGTTCGCAGACTTCCGGCGGTAAGACATATGAGAGTCCTACCGGAAGCACGGGCGCTGATGTAGCTAGGTTCGCAGTGCAGTTTGTGGGTAATCCGTATGTATACGGCGGCACGAGTCTGACGAACGGTGCGGACTGCTCCGGATTTGTTATGAGTGTATACAATAACTTTGGTGTAAGTCTTCCTCATTCTTCTGCGGCGGACAGAAATGTAGGAGCAGCCGTGAACGGAATCGAGAATGCACAGCCGGGCGATATCATCTGCTATTCGGGTCATGTAGGCATTTATGTAGGCAATGGACAGATTGTACACGCATCGACGTCGAAGACAGGTATCATTGTCTCCAATGCGACATATCGTTCCATCCTTTCTATCAGAAGAATTTTCTAAATTGAGGATATATTTTGTATAATAGGAATAAATAATGATGGCGGCTGAGTAATCAGCCGCTATTTTTGACATTTGCGTTAGAGGAGGTTTGTGTATCTTGTACAAATTTTCGGACAGGCCTTGCTTCTCCGGTCCGGAACATACATGGGTTATCCACATGTTAAGCTGGGGGTTTGTAGCGTGAAATGGACTTATACACCGATTTATCCACCGTATCCACATGTTTTTTGTTAAAAAGATATATCAGACTTATGGAAACCGAAAGAACGGACGTTTTGTGAAGTTATCATAAAAATGTAACAAAGCTTCATATTTTGTAGAAAAGGGCTTGACTTTTGAGGTGTCAAAAAAGACGAAACAAGTCAGATGAATTGTTGCAACAAGGAGGAAAAATATGGTATAATGACTACACAATAATCCAATGGAAGGGATGATGAATATGAAATTTATAATTGTTGGAAAGAATATTGAAGTAACTGAGGGGTTAAGGGCAGCAGTAGAGGACAAGATCGGTAAATTAGAGAAGTACTTTACCGAGGATACGGAAGCGCATGTTACGCTAAGCGTTGAGAAAGACAGACAGAAGATTGAAGTGACAATTCCGATGAAAGGCAATATCATTCGTTCTGAACAGGTCAGCAGCGATATGTATGTATCGATCGATCTGGTGGAAGAAATCATCGAGAGACAGCTTAAGAAATATAAAAATAAATTGATTGATAAGAAGCAGGCGTCATCCTTCTTTAAACAGGAGTTTATGGATAAGGAATACATGGATGATGAAGAAGTGCAGATTATCCGTACGAAGAAATTCGATATCAAACCGATGTATCCAGAAGACGCTTGTGTACAGATGGAGCTTTTGGGGCATAATTTCTTTGTTTTCTGTAATGCGGAGACAGATCAGGTCAATGTAGTCTATAAGAGAAAAGGCAACACATACGGATTGATTGAGCCGGAAGTATAAGAGCGCCGGACAAGCATCGGCTGGCTGCCGGTAATGAATCATAGGAGATAGCGGATCACCCTGTCAGATGTGGCAGGGTGATGTTGTGTAAATAACGGATAGAAAATATTCAGGAGAGCTTTTCGAGGATTGATATGATGGATATTCTTATTATGCTCATGCATATCTGTGCGGTTTTGACTTGCGTTTTGTGGATTGCATATTATTATAAAGTAAGTGTCGCGGAGACGATGCCGGTGTTTGTCTGCGGGCTTGTGCTCGTCCTTTATATTCTGGCGGCACTTCGTCATTTGTCATGGATCGATATCGTTGCCGCAGCGGTAATTGCGTTGTTTTTGCTCCGGATAATGACTGGGACGCAGCAGGAGAAAAGTAAGTTTGCCAAAGCGTGTCTGGAAAATATGACGCAGCCGTCAACTATTGCGGCAATATTTACAGTAGTTGCGGTAATTACCCTTACTTCAGGCAAAGTGGTATCGTGGTGGGACGATATCAACTTCTGGGCTTCTGATGTGAAATCACTCTATTTTCTGGACGGTTTTGCGGGCAGATACGCAAATGTATCTCCGGAGTTCGGAGATTATCCGCCCGGAGCACAGTTGATTAAATGGTGGTTTCTTCACATGAGTCCGCATGTTTTCCGGGAGGGACTTGCCTTTGCGGGCTACCATACAATGAATATGGTATTCCTTTTCCCGCTTTTTAGGAAGTTGAAAGGCAGAAACATACCGGTGATATTTCTTACAACGACGACTTTATGGATGCTTCCGAGTATTGCGGAGGTATACGGATATAGCGGATTCTGCGCCGATTTGACAATGGCGTGTATCTATGGAGGATTTCTGCTGGCAGTGACTGAACTTGGTGAATGCTCCGGTGAATGCGGTGACAGGCGGACAAGAATATTTCGTTACGGAAAGTGCGCCCTATATCTTTCCGTGCTTGTATTGATTAAATCAATCGGGTTTGTGTGGGCGCTGTTCGGGATTGTATTTATGATGCTGTACTTGAGAGGCAGTAATGAAATGAAAGAACGGGAAGCAGCCGGTATTCACGGAGAAGTTTCGGAGAACCGAAGGCATGTGCAAATCCGACGGTGGCTTCCGGCAGCCGTTACAGCGGCGGCGCCTGTACTCACGGGCGGAAGCTGGCTGTTGTTCTGTCTGGTTATGCGCCGTGTGACCAAGACTACGGCGACGGCTGTCAAATATATGACGACTGACGAGTACGGCATTTCCGGATATACGCGGGAGTTTGCGCAGGCTTTTGCACGGGCGTTTGTCGGACTGCCTTTACACAAGGACAAGACTGCGGCAATCGACATGACGCCGCTTTCGTTCTATTTGTGTATCTGCCTGATCGTTATCATTTTCTATAAAACGCGGATTATGCCTAGGGAGAAAGGAAAGACTGTACTGTACTTTACGATCGTCAGCGGAGCGCTTTTCTACATGGTCATTTTTGTCGCACACATTACAATCTTTGCGACGGAGACACAATATCTGGAAGCGGCGGGAATGATTTCTTCAATTGAACGGTATGGGGCTCCTTTTACGGTTGGGACGTTGATTTTGCTGGCGGGTATCTGGCTGGAAGGAGCAGACAGACTTGTTGCCCATGTTGATGTGCAAGAAGGGCAGAGGATTGGCGGATTTGTTTCCCGGTATGGTGCGTATCTGTGTCTGATTCTTTTTGTGGCATTGACAGCGGGTTATCAGGTTGGGTATGATGGACTGGTTGGATATCGGGACGATACGCAGGCGAAACTGGAAGAACGCGCAGGGATGCTTGGCAGTGATGAGAGGATGTTTCTTGAGGCGATACAAGTTCTGGGGACGGATAGCAGCACGAGAGTATGCTATATCCGGAGAGGGGACGCGCCGCGCTGGGTGAATAACAGCTATGCGGCGTATGAGGCTTCACCTGTATCGGTCGTATTCAAAAGCGTGAATTTGAATGATGCGCCGACGGACTTTATGATGCAGGAAATCCGTGCTTCCCATGCGGCATATCTCTATGCGGAAGAGACGGATCAGGACGCTGGGGCGGTTTTCGACCGGATTACGGATGACGACGCTTTTGCCTGCGGTGTGCTGTATCGTATAGAAGACGACGGAACGGATATAAAACTGACAAAGATGTCGCAATAGTGGAAAGGGAAATCGTATGGATTCCTACTATGATATACCGGTTATCATACCTTCCTATGAGCCGGATGATAAGTTAATAACGCTTCTTGGGGCATTGAAGCAGGCGGGAATCCGTCATGTGGTGGTGGTGGACGACGGAAGTGGCGCGCAGTATGAAACATTTTTTGAACTGGCGGAAGAAATGGATAACTGCACGGTGCTTCATCATGCGGTCAATCTCGGCAAGGGGAGAGCGCTCAAGACGGCGTTCAATCACTGCCTGCGGGTGTATGGCGAATCACCCGGATGCGTGAGCGCGGATTCCGACGGACAGCATACGCCGGCGGACATTCTCGCCTGTATGCGCAAATTGTGGGAGAATCCGCAGGCATTAATATTAGGATGTCGTGATTTTGACGCGCCGTCTGTTCCGGCGAGGTCGTCGTTCGGCAATAAGTGTACGCGCAAAGTGTTCCGATACCTTTTGGGATTGTCCGTTTCGGATACCCAGACCGGACTGCGTGCCATTCCGACTTTATTCATGAAAGAATTGATGCAGGTCAAAGGCGAGCGGTTCGAGTATGAGACCAATATGCTCATTGAGACGAAAAACCTGAATATTCCGATAGTGGAAGTGCCTGTGGAGACAGTTTACATTGAGGAGAATAAGACCAGTCATTTTAATCCGATTAAAGATTCGGTAAGAATCTATCTGGTATTTGGCAAATTTCTTTTTTCATCGCTATCCTCAAGCGTGCTGGACCTGCTGCTTTTTCATATACTCTGTATGGCGTTTCTGCCCTTGGGAGAAGAAATACGGGGGATTCCGTATATTGTGGCGGCGACCGTGGGCGCGCGAGTGATTTCGGCTGTATATAATTTCCTGATTAATTACCGGGTAGTGTTTAAGAGTAAGGGAAATCTTGCGGTCACAGCCGGTAAGTACGGACTGCTCGCAGTCTGCCAGATGATGTGCAGTGCGTTTCTTGTCAATGGTCTGTACGGTCTGATTGGAGGGGCGGAGGTCTTGATCAAGATGCCCGTGGATGTTTTCTTGTTCTTTGCAAGTTTCGTTATCCAGCGGGAATTTGTATATCGCAGGAAATCGTCGCCCGGCAGCGGCGGCTAAGAGACTGTCGCACATTCTCGCTAAATGATTTGCAATGTCGTAATTTCATATAAGATTAAGGAGGAAACCCTGCGGGCTGACATAACCCGCGGGATTTTTTCATATACATAACCATAAATCTGCCCGTGATGCGGGCGGCAGACGGAGTGTATATGGGGAAAAATTTTTTAAAAAAGGGCGGAATCAGATATGCCATCAGAGTTGAACTGATTCTTCTGCTCGCACTTGGGTGTGTGGCGATGAGCAGAGAACTCACAGACAGATGGAACGATTCGGCAAAACAGGGAGGCGGCAGCCAATGGGTATCAGATACGGGCGAAGCGATAGAAGTCTCGGCGGAAGGAAACTATATCAAGTGGGTGGAGTTCCACGTAACCTGCGAGGCGCTGGCTGCCGCTTATGAATTGGATGTGGAGACTTACGGTAAGGCAATACATCTGAATTGGATTGAACTGCTTGCTTATGTGGGTGCAAAGACGGGCGGAAAGTTTGATCAAAACAGCGTAAAGAAAATCAACGAGGTTGCGGCAAAGCTTCAGGACGGGGAGACGACCATGGACGAACTGACGCAGGACATGGAGTACTATGACTATTATCTGGAAGCATACACCGCGGTGCTGGACGGTATGGTCGGAGAGTTTTCCTTAAAAGAGGGAGAGGAGTGGCAAAAGTATTATGGGTTGAAAGCTTTTTCACCGATTGCCAAAGGCTTCGATTACAGTCACTATGATGACTTCGGTTCGTCCAGAAGCTACGGATATTCCAGACCGCATTTGGGACATGACATGATGGGCCAGATCGGCACGCCCGTGGTGGCAGTGGAGTCCGGCGTTGTGGAAGCGCTTGGCTGGAACCAGTACGGCGGCTGGCGCATCGGTATTCGCAGTTTTGACGGTAAAAGATATTACTATTACGCGCATCTTAGGCAGAATTATCCCTACGCGGAAGGACTGAAAGAAGGAGATACGGTCACGGCAGGAGATGTCATCGGCTATATGGGGCATACCGGCTACAGCACGAAGGAAAATGTCAATAATATCGAGGTAGTGCATCTTCATTGGGGACTGCAGCTTATTTTTGATGAGTCTCAGAAGGAAGGCAATAATGAAATCTGGATAGACTGCTATGAACTGACCAAATTTCTCTATCGCAACCGCAGCGAAGTGGCAAAAATCGGAGATACCAGAGAGTGGCGCCGAACCCGTGAAATGGCAGATCCAGAGGTAGAAAAACATTGCAAAAAGGACACCTCTATGATACAATAGGAGAAGCGGACAATGATAAAAAAATAACAATCGTTGTCACTCTCGAAATTCAAAGATTTATCTAACAATTATACCACAATGGAGGGAAAAAAGATGGCAAAAAAAGTTGTTTTAGCAGGTGCTTGTCGTACAGCTATCGGTACAATGGGCGGTGGCTTAAGCACAACTCCGGCTGCAGAGCTTGGAGCAATCGTAATCAAAGAGGCATTGAACAGAGCAGGAGTGGCTCCTGAGAAAGTTGATCAGGTGTACATGGGCTGTGTCATCCAAGCAGGACAGGGTCAGAACGTGGCTCGTCAGTCCTCCATCAAAGCAGGTATTCCGAATGAGGTTCCGGCAGTGACCATCAACGTAGTGTGCGGTTCCGGTTTAAATTGTGTTAACATGGCTGCACAGATGATTCAGGCAGGCGATGCGGACATCGTCGTAGCAGGCGGTATGGAGAACATGTCTATGGCTCCTTACGCGGTAATGCAGGGACGTTACGGATACAGAATGAACAACGGCACATTGGTTGATACAATGATTAAGGATGCATTGTGGGATGCTTTCAATGATTATCATATGATCACGACTGCGGACAATATCTGCAGAGAGTGGGGGCTTACCCGTGAAGAACTGGATGAGTTTGCGCTTAAGAGCCAGCTGAAGGCTGAAGCAGCGCAGAAGAGCGGCGCTTTTGACAAAGAAATCGTACCTGTTATGATCAAGAAGAAAAAGGAGATGGTTGAGTTCAAGGTTGACGAGGGACCGAGACCGGGCTCCACGATTGAAGGACTTCAGAAGTTACGCGCTATCAATCCTGACGGATTTGTTACGGCAGGTAACGCTTCCGGTATCAACGACGGTGCGGCGGCAGTCGTTGTAATGAGCGAAGAGAAGGCAAAAGAATTAGGCGTGAAACCGATGGCAACATTTGTAGCGGGCGCGCTGGCAGGATGCAGACCCGAAGTTATGGGTATCGGTCCGGTACCGGCTACCAAGAAAGTTATGGCAAAAGCAGGCTACAAGATTGAGGACTTCGATATCATTGAGGCAAATGAAGCATTTGCGGCACAGTCCGTAGCAGTCGGCAAAGAACTCGGTATCGATGTTGACAAGCAGCTCAACCCGAACGGTGGCGCAATCGCTCTCGGACATCCGGTAGGAGCTTCTGGATGCCGTATCCTTGTAACCCTGCTTCATGAAATGGAAGCTAAGGACGCTAAGAAGGGCCTTGCGACTCTGTGTATCGGCGGCGGTATGGGCTGCGCAACAATTGTCGAGAGAGACTAATGTGAATGAAAATACCATTCACGCGGAAGAAACGTTCACAGAACGGACTTGCTGCAAGCAGCATTCTTCTCATGATTATGAGAATTCCGTAAAGTGGAATCACGCGAGAGAATGCTCAAAATATAAGGTATTCTCCGTATTGGGCTGAGTATCCGGAATACGGGCATTCTCTGTGACACATAGATTTGAAACATGTTGAATAAGGAGACACATAAATGGAATTTGTATTATATGAGGTAAAGGGACAGGTTGGGGTGATCACCATCAATCGTGAAAAGGCTTTGAATGCGCTTAACTCTACAGTGCTGGACGAGCTTGATAAGACTCTGGACGGCGTGGATTTGAATGAAGTTAGATGCCTTATTTTAACAGGCGCAGGTCAGAAATCTTTTGTGGCAGGCGCTGATATCGGAGAGATGAGCACGCTTACTAAGGCTGAAGGAGAGGCTTTTGGTAAGAAAGGTAATGATGTGTTCCGCAAATTGGAGACATTTCCGATTCCCGTGATCGCGGCCGTGAACGGCTTTGCACTCGGCGGCGGTTGTGAGATTTCCATGAGCTGCGATATCAGAATCTGCTCCGACAACGCCGTATTTGGTCAGCCCGAAGTAGGTCTGGGTATTACACCGGGCTTTGGCGGTACACAGAGACTTGCCAGAATCGTAGGGCCGGGCATGGCGAAACAGATGATTTACACAGCAAGAAATATCAAGGCTGACGAAGCGCTTAGAATTGGGCTTGTGAACGCTGTATATCCGCAGGATGAGCTGATGGCGGCAGCCGAGAAGATGGCGGCAGGTATCGCAAAGAATGCGCCGATTGCCGTTCGTAACTGCAAGAAAGCGATAAACGACGGATTAGAGGTTGGCATGGATGAGGCGATTGTAATCGAAGAGAAGCTTTTCGGCGACTGCTTCGAGACAGAAGATCAGAAGTATGGCATGGCGTTCTTCCTTGACAAGAATAAGGAGAAAGTGAAAGAGCCGTTTAAAAACTGCTAGGCGTGCGCAAGTATGGCTTTACGCAGCAAAGGAATTTTCGAGTGGCGTAATTGAGTAAGAAATATAAAATTATAAAGGAGGACTTACAATGAAAGTAGGTATTATCGGTGCGGGAACAATGGGTTCCGGTATTGCACAGGCATTCGCTATGACAGACGGATACGAAGTTTGTCTTTGCGATATCAAAGAGGAGTACGCAGAAGGCGGCAAAGCAAAGATTCAGAAAAATATGAATTTCCTTGTAAGCAAGGAAAAAATCACGCAGGAAAAAGCAGATGAAGTTATGGGCAAGATTGCGACAGGCTTAAACGGTATCTGTACGGACTGCGATTTAATCGTAGAAGTTGCTCTTGAGAAGATGGAAATCAAACAGGCTATTTTCAAAGAGTTAATGGGAATCGTTAAGAAAGATTGTATGTTTGCTTCCAATACGTCTTCTCTTTCCATCACGAAGATTGGTGAAGGTTTAGACAGACCGATGATCGGTATGCACTTCTTCAATCCGGCTGACAGAATGAAGCTGGTAGAAGTTATCAGAGGCGAGAACACTCCTCAGGATATGGTGGATAAGATTACCGCTATTGCAACGGAAATCGGCAAGACTCCCGTACAGGTTAAGGAAGCTCCCGGCTTTGTTGTAAACAGAATCCTGATTCCGATGGTAAATGAAGCAATCGGCGTTCTCGATGCCGGTACGGCGTCCGCTGAAGATATCGACGTTGCTATGCAGCTTGGCGCATCTCACCCCATGGGACCGCTTCACTTGGGTGATTTAATCGGTCTGGACATCTGCCTTGCAATTATGGAAGTTCTTTACAATGAGACCAAAGATGAGAAGTATGCTCCGCAGCCGCTTCTTAAGAAGATGGTAGAAGAGAAGAAACTCGGCAGAAAGACAGGCGTAGGTTTCTTTGATTATTCTAAATAAAAGAAAATAAAGTTGCACTAGGGCATCGGAATACGATGCCTAAGAGCAACTATGTTATTTTCAGAAAGAATGCCTAAAACGGCATTCTTCCCGAGTGAGTTGAATGCAAAAACAGCATTCTTCCCATATCGTTTTAAACGTTATGGATATAGACAAAAACAGTCGTTATCCAATCAAAATAAACATGGAGGAATAAAAAATCATGGATTTTACTTTAAGCAAAGAACATGAAATGGCGAGAGCGCTCTTTAAAGAGTTCGCTGAAAAAGAAGTAAAACCTCTCGCTCAGGAGGTAGATGAGACAGAAGTATTCCCGAGAGAAACCGTTGAGAAGATGGCGAAGTTAGGTTTCCTTGGAATTCCTGTTCCGAAGGAGTACGGCGGACAGGGCTGTGATCCTCTTACATATGCTATGTGTGTAGAGGAACTCTCTAAAGTTTGTGGAACAACAGGCGTTATTGTATCTGCACATACATCTTTGTGCTGCGATCCGATTATGACATACGGTACAGAAGAGCAGAAGCAGAAATATCTGATTCCCCTTGCAAAAGGCGAGAAGTTAGGCGCATTCGGTCTGACGGAGCCCGGCGCAGGTACAGATGCACAGGGACAGCAGACTAAGGCAGTACTCGATGGAGACGAGTGGGTACTGAACGGCTCCAAATGCTTTATTACAAACGGTAAGGAAGCAGACGTATATGTAATCTTTGCGATTACCGGTACGGTTGAAAAGCGCGGTAGAATGACCAAAGAAATCTCCGCATTTATCGTTGAAAAAGGAACGCCCGGCTTTACTTTCGGTACGAAGGAAAAGAAGATGGGTATCCGTGGTTCATCCACATATGAGTTAATCTTTACAGACTGCCGCATTCCGAAGGATAATTTACTTGGACAGCAGGGCAAAGGTTTTGGTATCGCAATGCATACGCTGGACGGCGGACGTATCGGTATTGCTTCTCAGGCGCTTGGTCTTGCAGAAGGCGCGCTGGAGACAACCATCCAGTATGTAAAAGAAAGAAAACAGTTTGGCAGAACAATCGGTGCATTCCAGAATACACAGTTCCAGCTTGCTGATATGGCTACTAAGGTACAGGCGGCACAGCTTCTTGTATACAAGGCAGCTATGGCGAAGGCTACTCAGAAAGTTTACTCTGTAGAGGCAGCTATGGCGAAGTTATATGCCGCAGAAGTTGCTATGGAAGTAACAACCAAGGCTGTACAGCTCCACGGCGGTTACGGCTACATCAGAGAGTACGATGTAGAGCGTATGATGCGTGACGCGAAGATTACGGAAATCTACGAAGGAACAAGCGAAGTTCAGAGAATGGTTATTTCCGGTTCTTTGCTTAAGTAAGACGGGAACATCGGCTTATAAAATAACACTAGATATAAAAATAAATAATATAAGGAGAGAAATACAATGAAAATTGTTGTTTGTATTAAACAGGTTCCTGATACAAAGGGCGGCGTTAAGTTTAATCCTGACGGGACACTTGACAGAGGCGCTATGCTCACCATCATGAACCCGGATGATAAAGCAGGTCTGGAAGCAGCCCTCAGATTAAAAGATCAGTATGATGCAGAAGTAACGGTTGTTACAATGGGTCTTCCCAAGGCAGAGGAAGTTCTGCGTGAGGCAATGGCTATGGGCGCAGACAAGGGCGTGCTTGTAACTGACAGAGTATTGGGCGGTGCCGACACATGGGCAACTTCCACAACACTTGCAGGTGCGATCAGAAATCTTGAGTATGATCTCATCATCACAGGCCGTCAGGCAATCGATGGCGATACCGCACAGGTTGGTCCTCAGATTTCCGAGCATTTGGACATTCCCGTAATCTCCTATGCACAGGATATCAAGATCGAGGGCGACAGCGTGATCGTAGAGCGTCAGTACGAAGACAGATATCATGTTGTAAAAGCTAAAATGCCTTGTCTGATCACAGCTCTTTCTGAATTGAATGAGCCTCGTTACATGACTCCGGGCGGAATCTTTGATGCATATAAGCAGGAGATCACCGTATGGGGAAGAGCAGATCTTAAAGATGTAGACGATGCAAACCTGGGTCTCAAGGGTTCACCGACCAAGATCGCTAAGGCTTCCGATAAAGTAAGAAAGGGTGCTGGCGAGAAAGTTACTCTTGATCCTGATGAATCCGTAAGCTACATTGTTGACAAATTAAAAGTAAAACATGTAATCTAGCAGCCGCGAAAGCGCCAACTTGCGAGAATAGGAAAGCCGGAAAGAAAAAGCGGCTTTGCAGGAGACATTTGTTTTTCTGTAAATTTACATGTTCTTAAAGATGATAAGACTATATTCAGGTATAAAGAAGAGGGAAGATTGAAAAGACTGAGATTTTTCAATCGCGGGATTTGCGTCTCGCGTACTCGACGCAGACTCGTTACGCGCAGAAAAGAGTGCGCAGAAAGAGGTAAACAATGAATTTAGAAGAATACAAGGGAGTATATGTCTTTGCGCAGCAGGTAGACAATGAGATCAGCAGTATTGCATTCGAGTTACTCGGCAAAGCAAAAGACCTCGCTAAAGATTTAAGTACGGACGTAACGGCTGTGCTGATTGGTTCCGATATTAAGGGACTCGCAGATCAGCTTGCTGAGTACGGCGCAGATAAGGTAATCGTAGTAGATGATCCGGAGCTGAAAGATTACAGAACAGAGCCCTATGCACATGCACTGTCTTCCGTGATCAATCAGTATAAACCTGAGATCATGTTGGTAGGCGCTACCGCTATCGGTAGAGATTTAGGCCCCAGAGTATCCGCAAGAGTTGCAACGGGTCTGACAGCAGACTGTACCGTATTGGAAATCGGTGATTTCCCGTTACAGGCAGTTCCGGGTCAGGAGCAGTTACATAACCAGCTCCTCATGACACGTCCGGCATTCGGTGGTAACACGATCGCAACGATCGCTTGTCCCTACAACCGTCCTCAGATGGCTACGGTACGTGCGGGTGTTATGCAGAAGATTGAGCCGATCAAGGGCGCTAAGGCCGTTGTAGAAGAGTACAATCCTGGATTTACACCGGACAACAAGTACGTGGAGATCCTTGAGGTCGTTAAGGCCGTTACGGAAACCGTTGATATCATGGACGCTAAGATTCTTGTATCTGGTGGACGTGGCGTAGGCAGCCCGGAGAATTTCAAGATTCTCGAAGAGCTGGCAGAGGTTCTTGGCGGTACGGTAAGCTGTTCTCGTGCAGTTGTTGATTCCGGTTGGAAACCGAAAGATCTGCAGGTTGGACAGACTGGTAAGACTGTTCGTCCTAATGTATACTTTGCGATCGGTATCTCCGGTGCGATCCAGCACGTGGCAGGTATGGAAGAGTCTGATATCATCGTTGCGATCAACAAAGATGCAGATGCACCGATCTTCGATGTGGCTGACTATGGCGTAGTAGGTGATCTGAATCAGATTGTACCGAAGCTGACAGCAGCGCTCAAGGCTGAAATTGAAGCAGCAAAGTAAATAGAAAATAGAGATTCATGCAATGAAAACGTCCGACATTTTTGTTTGGGCGTTTTCTTTTGTTCAAATCTATGTTACTATAGGAACATGGAGAACATGATTACAGTCACGGATGTTACAAGTTCATATGGCAGCAGGCAGATTCTCAAAGGAGCGTCGTTTACGGCGGCAAGAGGCGAATGTATCGGTATTGTCGGTGCGAATGGCTGCGGCAAATCAACACTATTGTCAGTTTTGGCAGGGACGCTGAGACCGAAATCGGGTGAAGTGTTGTATTATGGCAAAAGAGCATGGAACGGCACTGTGGGGCGGATGCGTGCAGATCAGGGAGTGATACGCAGCATGACCGGTTATGTTCCGCAGGAGAATCCGCTGATTCCCGAACTGAGTGTATATGATAATCTGCGGTTATGGTACACGGATAAGAGGAAACTTAAGGAAGAGCTGGAACAGGGATTCTTAAGTATGCTTGGTATAGGAGCATTTTGTGAGAAGCAGGTGAGTAAGCTTTCGGGCGGGATGAAGAAGCGTGTAAGCATTGGCATAGCTATGGCGGGAATACCGCCGGTGCTGCTGTTGGATGAACCAAGTGCGGCGCTTGATCTTGTCTGCAAAGAGGATATACGCAAATATCTGCAGGTCTATCTGGAGCGCAAGGGCACGGTTGTGATCACGACCCATGAAGAAAGCGAGTTAGATTTATGCAGTAAAATGTATGTGATGAAAAATGGCCGTTTAAGTCAGGTAGATAATCGGCTGCGCGGTGAAGCTCTTGTCAGGATGTTTTAGGGAGTTTGCTGGTGAGGAAAGAATGAGGGGACAAATGGGCGAAAATAATCAAAATAATTTAGGCAGTCATATGCCGCAGGAAATACCGATTCCCGGTATGGAGAACAGTAATTTCGATGCCGGTCAGGCGCAGAATAATCCTTATAGTCAACAGGCGCAGCACAATTCATACGGACAGAATAATCCATATCAGCCACAGGGCGGCAGTATGTATGGCCAGCAGATACAGCCTTATTCTCCTAACGGAAAGAAAAACGGTATCAATGCTAAGATCATTATTGCGGCGGTATGTCTTGTTGTAGTGCTTGTTGCAGCGGCAACAGGAGGAATGATCTATTTCAGGAGTACACCGGCGTATCGGATTACCAAGGGACTGCAAAATCTTGCCAGGGAAATCGATGGACAGCAGAATCCGATGCTGGAGAAGATTGGTATGGAAGAGCTTATGCTGATGATGCGCAAGGAGGGAAGCCATGTGGATTCCTCCCTGAATTTTGCTATGGAACTGCCCATGGTGGGAGACATGACGATCGGAATTGACACAGATTACTATAAAGATGTGCAGGCGAAAGAACTGGATGCACAGACAATCTTAAGTGTGATGAATCTTGAACTTGCACATTTGAATGTTTATGCCAATCAGGATGTTTTTTGCTTCTCTGTTCCGGAATTATTTATGGAAGACATGTATATGGAGAATGAGAATGTGGTAAGTCAGTATAATGACTCCGTCCTGGCGCAATTAGGAGGATCTGCCGAAGAAGAGGATTTTTCGATCAACCTGTTTCCCGATTCGGAGAGCGGACTTTCCATAAACGAATGGAGAGATTGGGATGTAGTATCCGGGCGGTTTGAAAAGGATTTGGAGGCCTGCAAGGATGCAATGACTCTTTCCAAGGTGGAGAAAGGTCTGTACAGGGTGTCATTTCCGGCCAGTGAGAGCAACCGGCTCGTTAAGGATTTCCTGGACAGCTATGAAAAGGCGTACGATGAAACAGGGGAGATGAATCTGTTTGGTGATTATAAGAAATTTGTGAGTTCTGACGTCAGTCTGTTGTTTGAGATTGACAGCAGGAATCATATTGAGAGCATTATGCTGGAAGAACCGATCAAGGTGCTGGATGGTGAGGCTGAACTTGAAGCAGAACTCTTTTTTCTGGGAGAAGAGAGCGGATTTGATAAAGTACAGGGCAGGATTAATATCAAAGAGACCGACGGGGAGACACAAGAAGTGATCTGGCAGCTAAAGCAGACCAGTACGGATGATTTTTATCAGGCGGATCTTGATCTGAAGTACGTGGAAGAGGGTGAAGATGCGGATAAGATGAAACTCGTGTTAAACTGTGATACTGTTAAAGACGAGTTTGATATGACCTATACTCTGCAAGACGATGAGGATGATCTGGGACTTATCATGGAAGGAAGCCTGGATGAGATTGTAAAGGGAAAGAGTCTGGAAATTGATTTGGATAAACTGGCGTTTCAGATGAACGGCGAAGACATCTATACACTTTCGGGTGATATTATGATAGAGCCGCTGAAAGGTACGATAGAGCCATCCGTGGAAGCAAAGACGGCGTTTTTCGAGATGTCTTTGCTCGACTGGCAGCAGATTATTTATCAGTGGGATGATGAGTACGGAGCGTTGCTTGACAGCATGTTGTGGTAAACAACTTATATGACAAATAGTCTGTTGTGGCAAATAACCTGCTGTGGAAGCCGGATCATCTCACAGATGTGAAGTGACAGAGAATGGAAATCTTATATGCTTGAAGGAGAAGTTTGAAATGGACGGTGCGAGTGAAGAGTATATGATCGAAGAGATCATGAAGCATCTGGATACGGAGTCAAAGCAGGGCGTATATCGAATGAGCGTTACCTTTGACGAAGAGGAAGAAGAGAGTAAAACTGTTTCCCATAAATGTTGTAATATGTATGGCAGGCCTGCTTCGGAAACGGTAGGACTGTTGGATATGTACACAGATATGAATGCAGGGGAACCTGACCGAAAGGCGTAAGTTCTATGAGACAGAGAATGCAGTATCTGTATGCAGAGCTGAAGAAAACAATTAAAATGCTTCCGAGAATGCTGGTACAAGCAATCATACTTATGGCACTCATAGGTATGATTGCTTTTTGTGGTATAAAAGGAATGAAGAAAGAGCCTCTGGCGGTCAAGGTGGATATTGGGATCGTAGTGCAGGAAGAGAATACGATGACGCGTATGGCGCTTGGTTATGTGGAAAATCTGGAGAGCGCTTCACAGGTCTGTCATTTCACACAAGTCTCTGACGAAGAGGGGTTTGATATGCTGGAAAAAGGGCAGATGGCAGCGTTGATCGTCCTGCCGGAACAGCTTGTGGAAGGAATTATGAGCGGCGCGAATCCGTCGGTAGATGTCTATTTTCCACACAATGCCGGTCTGGAGGCCATGCTGCTGCGGGAATTGACGGAATCCGGAGGGGAGCTTTTGCAAATAGCACAGGCCCAGATTTATGGGGCTTATGATACGGCGGCGGAATATGGTCTGACCGATCAACTGTCTGTTATGCAGATGGAGATTGACAGCTATAATCTGGCATTTGCATTAGACCGGCTGGCAATCTATGAAACGGAGCGTGTGTCTGCCACAGGCAGGATCAATATATTGCAGCATTATGCGGCCTCGGGCATGGTACTTTTTCTGTTGTTTGCAGGAATGGCTGTATATCCGGTTATGCAGCAGGAACCGGAGGCCTTTTGTAAGCAGCTTGTCAGACAGGGGACAGGCAGAATATGGCAGAGCTTCTGCCAGTGGCTGTGTGGTTTTGTGTGTATGGCTTTTTTTGTGTGCATCGCATGGATCATCTTAAAGATGGGAATATTGGCGGTATCGAAGAAGGCAGGTTTGGAGGAGATGGCAGAGGGCATGATGGAAACGTTAAGAGAAGGCAGCAGTCCGGCTTTTGGCGTACAGGCGGGTATGATCTTTCTTATCATGGCGGCTGCGGTTACGTTTGCCTATCTGCTGTATAGTGTATCCGGGAGCAGAACAGGGAGTATTCTGTTGATCTTCCTGCTCTCTGTTGTCATGGTATATATGGCAGGTGGATTTATTCCTGCCATATTTCTTCCGCAGGCGGTACAGACCATAGGGGGCTGGCTGCCCGGCGGCTGTCTGATCCGGGCGGCAGGCGGATTGTTTGCGGGATACGCGAGAGGGGCGGCGTTTCACTGTGCGGCCAGTCTGTGTATGTACACGGCGCTGTTTGGCAGTGCGGCATGTGTTTTAAGATCCGGTATGCGGGGACGTTGATATTAGATAAAGGGGACGAGCGGTTTGAAAATGACGATCAAACAATATTGGATATGGATCGGACTTCTTGCGAAGCGTCTGTGGAGACAGCCTGCTTACGTTGGATTGCTGGTGTTGATCCCGTTGATTGGTTATGGCGTAGGTGCAATGGAGAGCAGCGGCCGCAGTGGTGCGGTTGTGGCGGTCTGCGTGGAAGACGGTGCATGGAGCGGACAGATTAGCGGCAGAATGCTTGAGCAGGAAGAAGAAAGTATATTGCATTATGCATTCTATGATGATGCCGCAGAGGTAGAGCGCTGTGTGGCCAGGAATGAGGCGGACTGTGGATTTGTGATTCCGGGCGATGTAGATGAGCGTGTGACAGAACATGACTGGCAGGGATGCATTACAGTCTATGAGACATCCGGCAGCAGTATTGCCGGGATGGCCAAAGAAAGGATTGGCAGCATTATTTTCAGGCTGTATTCGGAAGACTGCTATGAGACTTACATGGAGCAGTTTTCGGAAGAAATTGTGGATTTTGCATCGGAGGCTTATAGGAGGCATCTGGTAGATAATAGTACGTTTGGCTTTCAGTATGTAAATGGTGACCAGTACAGTCAAACTAATACTGACACGGATGTAATATCTGACACAACTGTCTTCCCTGTAAAAGGCGTGTTTGCAGTAGTTATTTTCGTGAGCGGCATGTGCGGTATGCTGGAATATGACAGGGATAGACGTGAGAAGAGATTTGTTCGTATGGCGCCCAAAATTCTGACTTATATAGTCGATATATGGATGCCGACGGTATTTGTATCCGTGGCAGTGCTTCTGTGTCTGTGGCTGTCAGACATACTTCATTATGCAGGCATCATGGGAGCTGGTGATATGGGCGTCAAAGAAGCCGGCATGGGAAGTATATTGTCGGTATGGAGTTTGGGCATGTGGTGTGGACAGATCATGCGTTTACTGCTGTATCAGTGTGTGGTAGTGGGATACTGCGGCATACTCGGATGCGTACTGCGAAGACAGGAGACGATCGCGGCGGCGATTCCGATTCTGTCGCTGGGCAGCCTGTTATGTGCGCCCGTATTTATCAGGCTGGCAGTTTATTTTCCGATTTTTGCGGTGTTGGAGAAGCTTTTTCCCGTCACTTATTATCTGGCCTTATGAGAGATATGGGAATGCAGGAGAGATATAGGACTGTGGGAAAGATATGGGACTGCAGGGACTGCAACAGAGATATGTGATGAGAAGCAGGCAAGTGATATGGAACAGGGGAGGAATGGGTCAGGATGGGTGACGCAGAACAGACAAAAGAACAGACCAAAAACATTATGGAGTACGAGACGGTGGCGCTTAACGATGAGGACAATGCCCTTGTGATTCTGGATCAGACGAAGCTGCCGGGGAGCGCGGAGCTGATCAGTCTTCATACCGGGGAGGAAATATGGGACGCCATATATCTCCTGAAAGTACGGGGAGCGCCGGCCATCGGCGTGGCGGCGGCTTTCGGGATCTACCTGTTGGCGAAAGGGATCAGCACGCAGGATTATGAGGTTTTTTATCAGGAGTTTGTAAAGCAGAAAGACTATTTGAATTCCGCAAGGCCTACGGCGGTCAATCTGTCATGGGCATTAAACAGGATGGAGCAGGTATGCGTTGCCAACAGGCATCTTGCGGTGGAGGAGATCAAAGGGAAACTGCGGGAAGAATCCATTGCCATGAAAGAGGAAGATATACGGGTGTGCAAGGCCATTGGCGAGTATGGACTGACACTTGTGAAGCCCGGGGACGGCATCCTGACGCACTGTAATGCGGGGCAGCTTGCCACGTGTAAGTATGGAACTGCTACGGCGCCCATATATCTGGGGCAGGAGCGGGGATATGATTTTCGTGTGTTTGCCGATGAGACAAGACCGTTGCTGCAGGGAGCAAGACTGACTTCTTACGAACTGTATGCTTCGGGAGTGGATGTGACGCTGATCTGTGATAATATGTCTGCCACCGTTATGCGAAACGGATGGGTCAATGCGGTGTTTGTAGGTTGTGACCGGGTGGCAGCTAACGGCGATACGGCCAACAAGATTGGAACTTCTGTGGTGGCAGCGGTGGCAAAGCGGTATAACGTGCCGGTGTATATCTGTGCACCGACGTCCACCATCGACTTAAATACGGCTACCGGAGAGGATATCGTCATAGAACAGCGGCCGGCGCACGAAGTGACGGATATGTGGTATGAAAAACCGATGGCGCCGGCAGGAGTCAGGGTATTCAACCCGGCTTTTGATGTGACGGATCATGATCTGATCGCAGGTATCGTGACAGAATACGGGATTGCGAGAGAGCCTTACACAGAGTCGCTTCAGGCGGTTTTCAGAGAAAAGGAGAGACGCAAAGGAGAATCAGCCAGGGAATAAGAGACAGAGAACGCTTTATGGATGTGAGGCGTGAGAGGACGACGGTATATGAACTATATAGATGAGAAACAGGCTAAGAAAGCGATAATAGATATCGGACAGCGCATGTATGTGCGGGGATTTGTGGCGGCAAACGATGGAAATATTTCGGTGCGAACTGCGGCAGGTGAAGTGTGGGCGACGCCCACGAGGGTATCCAAGGGATACATGAAGAAAAAGATGCTTGTCAAGGTAGATCTGGACGGCAATGTGCTGGAGGGAACTCATAAACCCTCATCAGAGTTAAAGATGCACTTGCGGGCCTACCGGGAGAATCCGGATATCCGATCGGTGTGTCACGCCCATCCGCCGATCTGTACATGTTATGCCATTGCGGGCATTCCGCTGGATGCGCCGGTGTTAGCAGAGGCGATCATTACTTTGGGGGATGTCCCCATTGCGCCCTATGCAGAATTGGGAAGCAGTGAGGTTCCGGAGGTTATTGCCCCGTATTGCCATACGCATAATGGCATTCTGCTGGCAAACCATGGCGCCGTCACCTGGGCGCAGGATCCTTATGAGGCATACTACAGGCTGGAATCCATGGAGTATTATGCCAACATATTGCTGATCACGGAGAAGATACTGGGCAGACAGAACCGTCTGACAGACGGGCAGGTGGATGCACTGCTTGCCATGCGGGACAAATTTGGCATCAGGCAGGGCGGCATTCCTGCAAGAGAGAACGAGCAGAACGAGGGAGGAATTCTATGAAACTAACAGAATTGCATGATTATGAATCTATCACGATACAGTGCCATGACAATCCGGATGCGGATACGATCGCTTCCGGTTTTGCACTATACAGTTACTTTGTGAGTCTTGGAAAGCGGGTACAGCTTGTGTACGCGGGACGCAATCAGATTCATAAATCCAATTTGCAGCTCATGGTGGAAAAACTGAATATTCCGATCATATATATCGGAGATATCAAAGCTTACTCAGAGCAGGAGGCGGCAGGCAAAACTCCTGGTCTGCTGATCACCGTGGACTGTCAGTACGGCGCGGGCAATGTGACTTGTCTTCCGGCGGAGGATGTGGCGATCATCGATCATCATCAGATCGAGATCACGGATGTGGTCAAAAGGGAAATAAACCCTCATCTGGGAAGCTGTTCGACGCTTGTGTGGAACATGCTGCGGGAAGCAGGCTACCAGATTAAGGACAAGAAACTTGGAACGGCGCTTTATTACGGATTATATACGGATACAAACCAGTTTGCGGAGATTTACAATCCGCTGGATATGGACATGCGGGAGGACGTGCCTTGTGAGAAGACGCTGATCACGCTGTTCAGGAATTCCAACCTGTCCCTGCAGGAGATGGAGATCGCCGGTGTGGCGATGATCCGCTATATCTACAATGACGATTACCGCTATGCGATCATCAGGTCACAGCCATGTGATCCGAATATTCTTGGTCTGATCAGCGATTTTCTCATTCAGGTGGCGGAGGTGGATAGCTGCGTTGTGTACAATGAGATGAAAGATGGATACAAATTTTCTGTCAGAAGCTGTATCAAGGAGGTGCAGGCCAATGAGCTGGCGGCATTTCTGGCGGACGGCGTCGGCTCCGGCGGAGGACATCGGGAAAAAGCCGGCGGATTCATCAGTAAGACGCTGTATGAGAATGCATATCCGACACTGCATTCCGAGGCTTTTTTCAGCCAGCGGCTGAACAACTACTTCGATTACTGCCAGATTATCTATGCGGGAGATTACGTGGTGGACTTGTTCGAGATGCAGTCTTATGTGAAAAAGCAGGTGCCTCTCGGTTATGTGGAGGCAACGAGAGCGCTTCCTGTGGGAACGCCGATCACGATCCGTACGCTGGAGGGCGACGTGGATATGACGGTAGAGCCGGATCTGATCATAATGATCGGAATCAAGGGAGAAGTATATCCGAACCGCAGGAGTAAATTTGAAAAAAGTTATATTGTTACGGAGAAACCATACTGCAGTGAGGAAATCCATGCCCGTTGCAGCACGTTGTACGAACCTACCGTACATAACAGGGAAACCGGAGAGGTGATGCAGCTTGCGGATTATGCTAAAGTCTGCATTGCCAGCGGAGGCACACATATTCACGCCAAGGAGTTGACTGAAAGGGTCAAGGTGTTTACTGCATGGGATCCGGAGAAATATATGCTTGGGGATGTGGGAGATTATCTGGCAGTGCGCTGCGATGACTTGAACGATATTTACGTGGTGGAGCGGGATATTTTCTATAAGACATATGACAGCACGGATGCCGGTCAGGAGTCCGAGGCGTAGGAAAAGATATGTGATGGGGTGAAAGCACAGGAGACAATAGCGGTGAGGGGCTGCGGCAGAAAGGAAGGGTATGACAGGAGACAAGATTAAATACGATGCATTTATCAGTTACAGGCATTCGGAAACGGATAGTTTTGTGGCCGAAACGCTGCACAGACAGCTGGAAAGCTTCAAGCTGCCCCGGAATGTGGCACGGCGCAGAAAAGATCAGGAAAATGCGGATGCCGGGGCGTCCGGTACCAATTCGGTCAAGACAAGGATTCAGCGGGTATTCCGGGACAAAGAGGAATTACCATTGGTATCGAATCTGGCGGATCCGATTACGGAGGCTCTTGAGAATTCGGAGTATCTGATCGTCATCTGCTCCCCCAGACTGCCTGAGTCGATGTGGTGCCGCAAGGAAATAGAAACTTTTATTGAGATGCACGATAGGGAACATGTATTGGCGGTGCTGGTGGAGGGCGAGCCGGACACTTCTTTTCCGGAGGAACTGTTATATCGGGAAGAGACAAAGACAGAGCCTGATGGCAGCGTCATTAGCAAAAAAGTGCCGGTTGAGCCGTTAGCGGCGGATGTGCGCAGCACAAGCCGCAGAAAAATGCGTAAAAAGATCAAAAGTGAGCTGCTTCGTCTTGTGGCGCCGATGTTTGATTGCAGCTATGATGATCTGAAGCAGCGGCATAAGGAGCAGCAGACGCGCAGATTTATTATGACTGCCGCGGCGGTCAGCGCAGTCTGCCTGGTGTTTGGAATTGTCAGCACAACGATGGCGCTGCGGATCCAGCATCAGAATACCCAGATTACGGAACAGAATGTGAGAATCAGGGCGCAGTCTGATGAGATTGGAAAACAGGCGCAGGAGATTGAGAAGCAGTATCGGGAAGTACAGAGACGCAGCGCTGTCTCCAGGGCAAAAGAGGCGGAGAATTATCTGGCATCGGGCAATCGTATCAAGGCCATTTCTACAGCAAGGGATGCGCTTATGGATCTCTCGGAGGGCGCAGGAATCAAAAATGAGACGGATTATCCTGCGGAAGCGGTACGCGCTCTTACAGACAGCCTTTATCTGTACGAAAATGGGCAGCAGATTCTGCCGGATCGGATTCTGGAAATGGATACGGCAGTCAGAGTCATGAAAGTATCGCCGAAAGGCAGCAGGATCGTGACAGTGGATAATTCAGGGCAGGTAGCCCTATGGCAGCCGGGAAGTAATCCGGAACAGATTAAACTCGACGTGACAGTGCAGGCCGGCAGCGCGGAGCATGAAATTGCATTTCTGGGAGAAGACAGCCTCTTTTGTCCAGTGGGAGATGAGGTCGTGCTGTATGATCTGAGCGGGGGCAGCGCGGAAGAGGCCTATCGGATTGCCTGCGAGGATTATGTGGGAGTGATCGTATTGCAGGAACAACAGCAGGCGATTCTGCTTTCGGAAAACGGATACATGGCGGCAGACTGCCGGGACGGAAGCCTGATCTATGCGGGCGAATGGGATCTGACCGGGCTGCAGGCGCTGGAAACGCATGTGAGTGCATGCAGCGCAGACGATAGATACTGGGCAGTGAGCCTGGGCTATAACGGCAGAGCGTTAGAGGAAATGAGAAGAGCGGTAGTGGTCTATGATACGTTCACCGGTGAGCGGATAGGCTATTATCCGATCGCGTATGAATATATCAAGTCCATACGTTTTGACCGGGAACAGCTCTATGTGGTCAGTGATCATAGCGGCAACGAGGACGGCCCTCAGGCGACAGCAGGGATGGAGGGCCAGCTTCAGGCCTTTGCGATCGGCAAAACAGAGGGAGCTGTCTGGACTTATGAGAGGCATAACGGATGGCTTTATGAGACGTCCTGCGCTGACAGGGCGGACAGCGATTATCTGCTCTGTTCCGGTTACAGCGATATCGTCGTGGTGGATAAGAGGGACGGCAGCTATATCGACTCTTTCGGCATGGGTGTGGAGATAACCAAACTGGGGAATTATGCCGGAAGTGACAATTTTATGGCGTTTACCCGGGACGGCGTATGGCATTATCTGAATATGGAGCGTCGGGAGGATATGGTGGGGATGCAGTTTCCGGCATGTACATCTGCGAATGTGATGGATTTCGCGATCGGTGATGGTTTCTGTGTGACGCTCCCATATAGCAGCAGACAGGTGAGCGTGTACCGGACGGCAGCCGGACCGGAGCTGGAAAATTTTTATCAGAATGAAGAATCATACAGAGACGCCGTTTTGAGCGCTGATGGTACGTATCTGGCGGCATCTTTTTATAATAGCAGTTATACAACGGCAATTGACCTGTTTGATACGAATACAGGAGAACTTTTGTGGAATTTTGAAAACAGTACAGGTTATAAGGGTATGGTGTTTTTTGACCACTTTGGTCAAGAAGCTCTTGCGCTGTTGACGGATCAGCAGCTCATGATTATGGATGTGGAACAGGGCAGCTGTCTTGATTCCATAGAGCTTACGCACAGGATTGCTTATAAGTATCTGGGATGCAGTAAGGATAACAGCCGTCTGCTTCTGTGGGATGATGAGTCGCTATATATTTATGATCTGACAGAGCTTGGAAAGAGGCAGGAGATCCTGTTGGAAGAAACGCAGGATTATAACGGCGTGATCGCAGCTGACAGCAGTCTGGAATATCTTGCCGCCGTGGATAAGGAGGAGGAAGCGCTGTGTTTTTACCGGATCGGAGATAACGGTGCGGTAAGGATCTATACTTATGACAAAGAGCAGAGCGCGGCAGAGCAAAGCAATCTGAACTATAAGTACATTAAAACGATGTTTTTTGATAAAGAAGACGCAGAAAGTCATCTGTATATTGTGTATCTGGACGGCAGGATCACAAGGCTGGATATTGATTTCGACAATACGGATCATTTCTGCCGGGCGGACAGTCACCGGGAGAATCCGGAGAAATACAATGGATTAGACGATGTGATGGGGCAATATATCCATGCGGGCGACTACGCTCTTATATATGGCAGCCGCGACGCATATCTTCTGTCGAAAGAAAAAGGGGATATTCTGGCGCAGATGCATGGTTTCCTTGCCTGCGACGGAGCAAAGCGGACAGTATACCTCACAGACAAGGGAGCGATCTATAAGATCCCGCTGTATACTCTGGAGGAAATTGACCGGATTGCGGCTGAAGTGCTTCAGCCAGGGGCGGCTAATTAGGGAAAGGAGTGTCAGAGGAGCTTTCCTTGTGACGAAAGGCTTTCACTTGTGCGAGCTTCTGGCTGATAAGAGCTTCCTGGCCCTGTGTTCCCGGTTGGTAATAGGTTCTGTCCTGAAGAGATTCCGGCAGGCAGGTCATTGTTGTAAGCTTCTCCTCTGTGTTATGGGCATATTGGTATCCCTCTCCATAGTGCAGCTGCCGCATAAGTTCGGTCACGCCGTTTCTGATCTGCAGAGGAACCGGTTCTGCCAGCATCCGGGCAGCATCTTCTTTTGCACGTCCATATCCGAGATACAGGGCGTTGGATTTGGGCGCCATGGAGAGGTAGACTACGGCATGGGTCAGATTGACGTCACATTCCGGCATACCGTTAAAGTGGCAGGCCTGGTAGGCGGATACGGCTACCTGCAGAGCCTGTGAATCAGCCATGCCCACGTCTTCGCTTGCAAACCGTATGAGTCGTCTGGCGATATAGAGCGGGTCTTCTCCAGCCTCTAACATACGGGCAAGCCAGTAGATCGCGGCGTCCGGGTCGCTGTTGCGCATGGATTTATGCAGGGCAGAGATCAGATTGTAGTGTTCTTCTCCATTCCGGTCATAGAGAAGCATCTTGCGGCCGATACATTGTTCCAATATCTCTTCCCTGACAGTGATGGAGCCATCAGGGTGTATCTCGCCGTTCAGCACTGCCATGTCCAGCGTGTTCAGTGCGGTTCTCCCATCGCCGTTGGCAAAGGCCGCTATAGCCCGCAGCAGCCGTTCTTCCATGTGGATCGTATGTCCGCCGAGTCCTCTGCGGTCGGTCAGTGCGTGATGAAGCAGCAGAAGAAGATCCGCTTCGTCAAGCGGCTGCAGGACAAAAACTTTGCAGCGGGATAAAAGAGCCGAGTTGATCTCGAAAGAGGGATTCTCCGTGGTGGCGCCTATGAGGATGATGCTGCCTTTTTCGACATAGGGAAGAAAAGCATCCTGTTGGGCCTTATTAAAACGGTGGATCTCGTCAACGAAAACTATAGTTTTCCGGCCTGCCAGACGCTCCAATTCGGCCTGCTTCATCACATCTTTGATCTCCTTGATCCCGCTTGTGACGGCACTGAAATCCACGAAAGACGAATGCGACATATTGGCAATGATTCTGGCCAGGGTAGTCTTGCCCACACCGGGCGGCCCCCAGAAGATCATGGAGGATATCCTGTCTGTGTCCAGCATCTGTCTAAGCATCTTGCCCTTACCTACCAGATGCTCCTGTCCGATATAATCCTCCAGGGTTCCGGGGCGCAGCCGGCTGGCAAGGGGAGCGTTCAGATCTGTTTGTGGCGCAAAAAGTGACAATTGTTCCATAGTGCAAATTCCTCCGTATATAATAAAGAGCTGACTTTCCATAAACAAACAAAACATATGTTCTGATTCATTTTAACACAGACCTGCTGAAAAACCAAGCTAATCTACAATAATTTTATCTTTATATTTTTATCTGCCTATGTTACAATATTGTAGGACGGCGCAAATCGGTTCACAGACTGTATTGTCTGTGGGAATAGCATCAGCGCCACAGGAGTATTTATGAGTGAGAATGATAAGATCATAACAGAAGAAACAGCAGAGAAAGAAGTGGTGTCCAGGAATTTTATCGAGCAGATCATCGATAAAGATCTGGCGGAGGGTGTCTACGACACCGTGAATACACGTTTTCCGCCGGAACCTAACGGATACCTTCATATTGGGCATGCCAAGAGCATCCTTTTAAATTCAGGTCTGGCCAATCAGTATGGCGGCAAGTTTAATCTGCGTTTTGATGATACCAACCCCACGAAAGAGAAGAGTGAGTTTGTGGAATCCATCAAGGAAGACGTCAGATGGCTTGGAGCAGATTTTGAGGACAGACTGTTTTTTGCCTCCAATTATTTTGAGCAGATGTATGAGGGCGCGCTGAGTCTGATCAGAAAAGGCAAGGCTTATGTGTCCGACCTGACGGCGGAGCAGATGCGGGAATACCGCGGTACGCTGACGGAACCGGGAAAGGACGATCCCAACAGGGACAGGAGCGTGGAAGAGAACCTGCGGTTATTTGAGGAAATGAAAGCAGGGAAGTATGTCGATGGCGAGAAGACGCTTCGCGCGAAGATAGATATGTCGTCCCCCAACATTAATATGAGGGATCCGATCCTGTATCGTGTGGCGCATTTGCCGCATCAGAATACGGGAGATAAGTGGTGTATTTACCCGATGTATGACTACGCACACCCGATCGAGGATGCCATAGAGGGAATTACCCATTCTATCTGCACATTGGAATTTGAAGATCACAGACCGCTGTATAACTGGGTGGTGGAAGAACTCGAATACCCTCATCCGCCCAAACAGATTGAATTTGCCAAGATGTATTTGACCAATGTGGTCACTGGCAAGAGATACATTAAGAAACTGGTTGAAGACGGTATCGTGGACGGTTGGGATGATCCCCGTCTCGTTTCCATAGCAGCGCTCAGGAGAAGAGGTTTTACACCGGAGTCTATCAGATTGTTTGTGGACCTGTGCGGCGTGTCCAAGGCGAATTCATCTGCAGAGTATTCCATGCTGGAGTATTGTATCAGAGAAGATCTGAAGATGAAACGCTCCCGTGTCATGGCGGTGCTTGATCCGGTGAAACTGATCATCGATAATTATCCGGAGGGGCAGACCGAACAGTTAGAGGTTGTGAATAATCCGGAGAATGAGTCGTTAGGCAGCAGGATGGTTCCTTTTTCACGGGAATTGTATATAGACAGGGAAGATTTCATGGAGGAGCCGCCTAAGAAATATTTCAGACTGTTCCCCGGCAATGAGGTCCGGCTGATGAGCGCATATTTCGTGAAATGTGTCAGCTATGAGAAGGATGAAGAGGGCAGGGTTACGGTGGTACATTGTACGTACGATCCGGCATCCAAAGGCGGCAACAGTCCCGATGGCCGTAAGGTGAAAGGGACGATTCACTGGGTATCGGCTCCGGATGCGGTTAAGGCGCAGGTGCGTCTCTATGAGAACATCATTGACGAGGAGAAGGGCGTCTACAATGAAGACGGGAGTCTGAACCTGAATCCGAACTCGCTGACAGTCCGGGAAGAATGTTATATCGAACCCTCCGTGCGTGGTGCAGAGGCCTATGACAGTTTCCAGTTTGTCAGACAGGGATTTTTCTGTGTGGACTGCAGGGATTCCAAACCGGATGCTCTTGTATTCAACAGAATTGTGTCGTTGAAGAGTTCTTATGTATTGCCGAAAAAGTAAAAATATGAGAAAATAAAAGCAAATCTCTTCGAGATATGTTTTGCAGTATTTGCATTGCAGGATCGAGATTGATTGAGATGCTATGATTGGGAGGATGTACGATGGCAGGATTATTGTCAGGGTTAGAGCAGTTTGGCTTGAGCAACCTGGAAAACATGGATTTGTATGAGGCGTCGAAGAAAGAAGAGAAGGGACCGGATGGCAAACCGGTGCAGGCAACGGTGCAGGAGCAGGATTTCCTGTTTGATAAGTCTTTTACCTGTCCGATCTGTGATAAGGAGTTTAAGGCGAGAACCGTTAAGATTGGTAAAGCAAAGCTGGCAGGAAGCGATCTGGATTTAAGACCGCGTTATGAGCAGATCGACCTGCTGAAATATGATATTATCATGTGTCCGTCCTGTGGTTACGCTGCGCTTAGCCGATTCTTCAAATTTGTAACTTCTCCGCAGGCGAAGAATATCAAGAAGACGATTTCTGCTACTTTCAAGCCGCAGAAAGAGACGAAAGAGATATATACCTATGATGAGGCTTTAGAGCGTTATAAACTGACGTTGGCAAATGCCATTGTAAAACAGACAAGATCCAGCGAGAAAGCATATATCTGTTTGAAGACGGCATGGCTTCTGCGCGGTAAGGCAGAGCATCTTGATAAGAACCTGCCGGATTATGAAGAGCAGAAGAAGCTGTGCGAGGACGAGGAAAATGAATTCCTGCGCAATGCGCTGGAGGGATTTCTGGCGGCAAGGCAGACAGAGAGTTTTCCGATGTGCGGTATGGATGAGCCTACGGTAGACTATCTGATCGCCGTTACGGCAATGCGGTTTGAACAGTATGATGTATCCAGTCGTCTCATCACAGGCATTCTCCAGTCACCTACGGCGAACCCCCGTATGAAAGACAAGGCGAGGGACATCAAAGAGATGCTGATGAAGAAGATCAAAGAAAAGAATGCTACAAGAAAATAAATGAAAGAATTACCGATTCATATACAGTTACACCCGGAAAGCAATAAAACGCTATATGAGCAGATCTACGAGTATATTCGGGACGAGATCAGAAACGGAAACCTGCTGCAGAATGAGAAGCTGCCGTCCGCGAGATTTCTGGCGGAGTATTTACAGATATCGAGGACGACGGTAGACATGGCGTACGAGCAGCTTGTCTCGGAGGGATATCTGGAGGCAAGACCGCGCAAAGGTTATTTTGTCAGCGCGTACGAGGAATTGTGCGCGATAGACGAGATAGCGCGGGCAGAGATTTCTGTGCCGTGTGGGAGTGGTAAGGAGACGCCAAAGCGATTTGATTTTTCGCCTAATGCCATTGATATGCGCTTTTTTCCTTATGCCACATGGAAGAAAATTACAAAGAATATTCTCGTGGATGCCAATAGTAAGATGTTTTCTTTGGGAGAACCGCAGGGGGATGCGGCCTTACGGACGACAATCTGTCGTTACCTGCACGGATCCCGCGGCGTGAACTGTGAGCCGGAACAGATTATTATCGGAGCAGGGAATGATTACCTGCTTCTTTTATTGGAAAAAATTCTTGGACGCCATGTGCATGTGGCAATGGAGAATCCTACGTATGTCAAGGCATATCAAATATTTTGTTCCTGCGCTTATCCGGTTTCATTCGTACCCATGGACGAGAATGGGATGCGGGTGGACTGCCTGAGGCGGACGGATGCGCAGGTGGCATACGTGATGCCGTCCCACCAATATCCGACGGGTGTTTCCATGCCGATCGGGAGACGCATGGAACTGCTCAAGTGGGCGGCGGAGAGAGAGGGGCGGTACCTCATTGAAGACGACTACGACAGTGAATTTCGGTATAAGGGCAAGCCGATTCCCTCATTGCAGGCCTCGGACGGCAATGGAAGAGTCGTTTATATCGGTACGTTTTCCAAGGCGATCGCACCGGCGATCCGTGTCAGTTACATGGTGCTTCCCTACCCGTTATTGGAGCGGTACCGTCAGGAATGTGGATTTTATTCATCTACCGTATCACGAATTGACCAGACGGTTTTAAATGAATTTATACAGGACGGATATTTCGAACGATATCTGAATAAAATGCGTAAACAATATCGGGATAAGCATGATCTGATCATGAACGAGCTGCGGCCTTTTGAGAGCGTCTTTGGTATATCCGGCGGCAATGCGGGACTGCATGTGATCCTGACGGATCATGAGGGACGCGGGGAAGAAGAACTGGCGTGCCTGGCCGCGAATGAGGACGTCAGAGTGTATCGTATGCAGGATTTCAGGATGGGAGAGGACAGCGCTGATTCGGCAATGCTGATTCTTGGGTATGGCGCGCTCACACCTGAGGAGATCACAGAAGGAATCGGAAGACTCAAAAAAGTCTGGCTATAGCCAGACTTTTCGTGTTTTGTAAATTATTTGCGATAGGAAATGGTTTTCATCATCTGAAGATAGGATGTTGTCTCTTCATAGAGCATTTCAGGATGGAAAGAATCATCCCGGAAATGGGCGTTCATCAGACCGCTGATGGTGTAATCCATCATGGCGTCCAATTTGTCAAAAGATATGCTGTCCGTAAAGAGAGAGCGGTCTGCCTGGTTCTTTAATACGGCATATACATCCTGGATAACGCTGCGCTGTTTCTCAATGGCCATGAGAGCTTCGCTGACATTCTCAGTGGCGCAGCGGTCAAGAAACTGCTGCATATAGGGATAATTTTTGAGGATTTGCATTTTGGCAAATTCCATCAATTTCCTGATTTCAAAATAGTCTTTTACAGAGGATGGTACCCCTGTAGTCAATTCTAATTTCATAAATCGAACGCTATAGTCGTACAAAAAGCTGTAAAGCCCTAATTTGCTTCCAAAATAGTGGAATAAAAGTCCTTTGCTGATACTTGCCTCAGATACAATATCGTCCGTGCTTGCGTGTTTGTAACCGTTGATGGCAAACACTTTCAGAGAAGCATTGATCATGCGATCCTGCTTTTCTTTTTTCAGATCAAAAAATTTCTCGTTCATTATATACCTATATCTTTCTCCGGATCCGCAAATAAAATGCTATTAGCTGTCAGATGCTTTTTATGCAGTCTATCATCGATCCTACGTACATTGACTTTATAAGTCGAATTTTAATATAGCATAAAACGGCAGTGGATTCAATGTCTGGGCGAAAACTAGTTTCAAGAAAATTTGGAGATACAAGATGTTGTATCTATATTGAAGCAAGTGAAAAAACCTGTTTTTTTTATACATATTCCCTTTTCATTTTGGCAAAATAGTATTAATATAATGGTATAAGAGACGGTGAAAGGAGAACCCTCATGGCAAAAAAATTTGGTAAAGTTTTAATGGTGACCGCTGCTCTCGGAGCCGTTGCGGCAGGCGTGTATTATTGTTTACAGAGCAAAGATAATTTTGTAGATGATGATTTTGATGACGATGATGATTTCGATAATTTTGACGACGATTTAGATGATGATGAGACGTCGAAAGACGCTGATCGCAACTACGTTGATCTTGATTTAGAGAAAGCGGAAGAGTTTAAAGAAGGTTTAAATGCTGCGAAAGCAGAGGCAACTGATAAGATTGTCGGTGCTGCAAAAGAGGCGGCGGAAACAGTGACTGATAAGGTCAAGGAAGCAGCTGACAAGGCTGAAGTTAAAGTGGAAGAATTTTTTGACGATGATGACAGTGACGGATCGATGGATGCGATGTAGGCAGGAGCCGGCACAGTCATTCAAGCTGTCCGGACAGGCGGCATGAGAACATATGTAGTTTAAGAGGGACACCGGTGAAGACACGGCGTCCCTTTTTTATTGGCTATTTATTCATTTTGTGCGGCGGGTCAGCGGGATAGCCCCCTTTCAGCTTCTGCATACCGCGTTGGATAGCATCTTTGGAGTTTTTCCAGTCGGCGTCCTTGTTGCGGTAGTCAAATTTCTCGACCATCCAGGCAACGTCCTGGGCAAGCCGTTCCATATTCCGTTCCATTAACGGAAAGACCATGTCATAGAACTCGGCTTTTTCCTTGTCGCTCAGACGGCTGTCGGATCCCTCGCACAGATCTCCGAAATGGTGCAGGCAGAATCCCTTGCCGTTCTTGATTTTCTCACGAAATTCAGGATCTTTCTTATACATGACAAAAAAGGTATCAAGATAGCGCTCATAAGTATCGGCATATCGTCTGCAGATGTAGCAGGAACGCTCTTTATCTTCTATCCATACGCCGATTGGGTTCTGACGCTGCGTCTGTTTGCGGAATTTGTCCTTGAGAGACGACTTGCCGGGTTTAAAGCTCTTGAACTGCTGCTGCATTTCCCTGTTCAGCTGTATATAATGGGTCTTAAGGATCCATGCATTGCCGAGCGTGTTGCCATAGTCAAACATTTTCTTGAAATGATTTCTGCAAAAACCGGCCAGATCAGTCTGTTCGCGTATATCGCTCTCCATGTAGGAGGAACCGGAACCAAGTACGAAGTCCAGCAGATCCTGCTCCACATTGCGCTCAATGAAACAGAAAGGACATTCGTCATTCGCGTTTACCGCATCATTTAGAGGGATTGTGTATAATTGTTCTTTCATTTGGACAGCTCGCTTTCTCAATCAGATTATAGGTTTTCGTGTATCGGCACTGCGTCGTTACACCATTTCATTATACTATATTCAACGCGGCAATTCCATGCAGTATGAGACATATTTTCCAAACGGTATGCAAATGATAAAGGATCTACGGTTTGGGATAGGGAAAGTATACGTGCAAATAGATGTGGTTTCCGGAGCCAAAGTGTTGTATACTCATAGACAGGCAGGGCCGCGCGGCCTGGAATGGTGTATGAGCGGGCCGGTGAAGCTGTAATAGATCGGGATTTGCAGATGAATTTCCTGGACTTTTTTCCATTAAGAGAGAATACAGGGGGCATACACGAAGCGGCATTGATCTCATTTCATACGGGGGCTGTATATGGAAGTAACATTATTAAGGGCAAATATTGACAATGCAGAAGAACTGCACGCTATGCAGGTTGAAGCTTTCAAAGAATTATTGGAGAAATATCAGGATTTTGAAACCAGTCCTGCAAGTGAAAATATAGAAAAAGTAGAATACCGTTTGAAACAGGATTTTACATTTTTCTATTTTATCTGTATCGGACAGCAAAAGGCAGGAGCGATCCGTATTGTTGACACGAAAGAAAAGGGAAAAACCAAAAGAATTTCTCCTATATTTATACTGCCGGAATTTCAGGGGAAAGGGATTGCACAGAAAGCGATCCGGCTGTGCGAAGAAATGCACGGAAACGAAAATTGGGAACTGGACACAATTTTACAGGAGCCTAAAAACTGTCATTTGTATGAGAAGATGGGGTATCGTCAGACTGGCGAAACAAAGGTCATTAACGAAAGACTTACATTAGTATTTTATGAAAAGAAAGAGGCGGACATAACATGAACGTGATCATGTAGATGTTTCTTTCAAAAATCATCAAATCACAATCATAAATTGTATAGGAGACAGGCTATGATGTATCAAATTCCACAGAAAAATCAGGATCCGGAACACATTCTGGAACAGATCAAATGCTTTGCGCTGGATATGGATGGAACAATCTATCTGGGCGATCGGTGGATCGACGGGGCGGTAGAGTTCCTGCGCAGAGTGGAGGAAAGCGGCAGAAGTTATGTGTTTGTGACGAATAATTCATCCAAAAATGCGTCAGTTTATGTGGAGAAGCTGCATCGCATGGGCATGGATGTGGGAGAAGAGAGAATTGTCACTTCGGGACAGGCCACGATCTATTATCTGCAGCAGCATTATCCGAAGGCTAAAGTGTTTCTTCTGGGCAATCCGCTTTTGAAGGAAGAGTTTATGCAGGCGGGGATTCAACTGGAAGAGGAACATCCTGACGTGGTGGTGACCGCCTTTGACACTTCGCTGGATTACAGGAAGATGTGTATGGTCTGTGACCATGTCAGGGCAGGGCTTCCATATCTGGCAACCCATCCCGATTATAATTGTCCCACGGAAACAGGATTTATTCCTGATGCGGGGGCGATTCATGCGTTTATCCACGCGTCGGCTTTTCGCTATCCGGACAGGGTGATCGGGAAACCCAATGGAGATATCATAGAATATCTGGTGAACAGGGTGCATGTCAGGCGGGAAGAGACGGCCATGGTCGGGGATCGGCTTTACACAGACATTGCGGCGGGGAAGAACAATGGACTTACGAGTATTCTTGTTCTGAGCGGCGAAGCGTCGATGGAAGATGTGACAAAATCGGAAGTGGTCCCCCATCTGATCTTTGACTCAGTCAGTAATATAATGAATTTCTTGTAAAGTTTGGCATGGAAATAGAAAAATACTATTGCCAAATGCAGACAAAGGATATATACTTAATCCAAGCCTCTGGAAACGTTACCGGTAACAATGCCGAAAGCACATCCGGTATAGACAAAGGAGCGGTCATTTATGCGTGAAAGGATATAAAGATTATGAGAAAGAGTGGAATATTATTGCCTGTATCCAGTATTCCGTCCAAGTATGGGATTGGAACTTTTTCAAAACAGGCGTACGCATTTATCGATTCATTAGAGAAAGCAGGGCAGTCTTATTGGCAGATTCTTCCGCTTGGCCCGACTGGCTACGGTGACTCCCCTTATCAGTCTTTTTCGACATTTGCCGGGAATCCTTATTATATCGATCTGGAGACGTTGATCGAAGAGGGATATCTGAGCGCGGCGGACTGCGATGCATGTGATTTCGGAGACAACGACGAATATGTTGATTATGAGAAGATCTACCTTTCCAGATTCAAGGTGTTGAAGAAAGCATTTCATAACAGCAATATTGAGAAAGAGGCGGACTTCCAGGCATATATAAAGAATAACAGCTACTGGCTGGACGACTATGCTCTTTATATGGCCGTGAAGAATTCCTTTGACGGCAAGAGCTGGAGCGAGTGGGATGAGGATATCAGACTGAGAAAGAGCGCGGCGATGGAGCGCTGCCGCGAAGCGTATGCGGAGGAAATTGCATTTTATCAGTTCCAGCAGTATCTGTTTGCCAAACAGTGGTTTGCCCTCAAGGAGTATGCAAACCGCAAGAAAATACAGATTATCGGTGATATTCCGATCTATGTGGCATTTGACAGCGCAGATACATGGGCGAACCCTGAATTGTTCCAGTTAGACGATACACTGACGCCAGTGGCGGTGGCGGGATGCCCGCCGGATGCTTTTTCCGCTACCGGACAGCTGTGGGGGAATCCATTATACCGTTGGGAATACCATCAGGAGACCGGATATGCATGGTGGATGAGACGAATCGCTTATTGCTATGAGCTTTATGATGTGGTAAGGATCGATCATTTCCGTGGATTCGACGAGTACTATTCTATTCCCTATGCCGATGAGACGGCGGAGTTTGGCCATTGGGAAAAAGGGCCGGGATATGATATTTTCAAGACCATGAAAGCGCAATTAGGCAATAAGTCCGTTATTGCGGAAGACTTGGGATTTTTGACCGATTCAGTCATTAAACTGGTAAAAAAGACCGGATATCCGGGCATGAAGATTCTGCAGTTTGCTTTTGATTCCAGAGAGGAGAGCGATTACCTGCCGCACAATTATGTGCCAAACAGCATTGTCTATACGGGAACCCATGACAATGACACGACCCTTGGCTGGTTCGAAACACTGAACCGCAGAGACAAGGCTTTTGCCAAAAAGTACCTGCACATCCGTTCTAACAAAGAGATCCAGTGGGAGTTTATCCGGGCGGCGATGTCCAGCGTATCAGAAACCTGCGTCATTCCGATGCAGGACTATCTGGGACTTGGCGCCGAGGCGAGAATCAATATTCCCTCTACACTTGGCATTAACTGGAAGTGGAGAATGCTGCCAGGACAGTTTACGGATGAGCTGGCCGAACGGATCTATGAGATGAGCAGATTATATGGCCGGGTGCAGAAATAGCATATGGGCCGAATGGAATTTGAACTGGTACTATAAGAGTCAATGACTATATGAAATGCTGGCAGTCCTGTAGTAATACTGTCAGCATTTGTATATTTTGAAGCGGAGTATTTGTCTGAGAGGGACTATTATGGCGGAAATAACAATCAAAGATATTGCAAAACAATGCGGCGTAGGGATCAGTACGGTGTCACGTGCGATCAACAATCATCCGGATATTAATCCTGAGACGCGCAAGATGGTCATGCAGGTCATTGAGGAGACGGGATTTATCCCGAATAACAGCGCAAGGAACTTAAAGCGTACTGACGCAAAATGTATTGCCGTGCTGGCTAAAGGTATCACCAATCCCTTTTTCAGTAATATGATCCGGATCATAGAGGAAGAAACCCAGCGGAGCAGGTATGCGCTTGTACTCAGGCATGTGGAGGCTCATGAGGACGAGGTGGACGTGGCGCTGGAACTGGAGAAAGAGAAGAGACTGCGCGGGATTGTATTTCTGGGCGGGCGTTTTGAACATTCCACAGAGAAAACAGATAAGCTTAAGGTGCCTTTTATATTCAGCACGATTAAAGTAGACGGGCCCGGCAATGCGGATAAGATGACGTTCTCCAATATTGCGGTGGATGACAGATGGGAGAGCAAGAAGATGACGGAGTATCTGCTTGGTCTGGGACATCGGAAGATCGCGTTTATTACGGAGCGGCCGGAGCGTGCAATAGGACGCCGCCGTATGGAGGGATATCGGGAGGCTTTTGCGGAGAGAGGAATAGAGGTGCCCGAGAGGCTGATCTGCTATGTGCAGGAAGAGATTGACCATTATTCCATGGAAAACGGCTATCTCACGGCCAGGAAACTCATGGAATCCGGCGAGGAGGTCACGGCGATCTATGCTTCTGCGGACTCTCTGGCGATCGGGGCGTGCCGCGCAGTATGGGAGGCGGGCAGGCGTATACCCGAGGATATTTCCGTGGCAGGCTACGACGGGATCGAGATGGGAGAGTATTATAATCCCAAATTGACGACGATCAAACAGCCGGTAGAAGAAATGGCAAGAAAGACGATCCGGCTGCTGCTCGATGTGATCGCGGGCCGGGAGGAGCATCAGCAGATCATCTTCCCCGCAGAGCTTGTGGAGAGGGAGTCTACGAGGAGACTATGATAGCAGGCAGTATAAGCAGAAAGCAGTATGAACAGCGGGTAACATGAGCAGCCGCTGGTAGGAACCGGCTGTCAGAAAGTCCGCTTACTCAGATTGGAATTGTGGTAGGCGGAATCTTGCGTCACATCCTGATCAAACCAGTCAAGAGGCAGGAAAGCATGCGCCATTTCCTCCGAGGGAAATTCCACCTCGGCGATGACCAGTGGGGCAAAAGGTTCCTCGAAAATATCCAGTTCTACAGCAAGACTTATTGAGTCAATATTTTCTTTATAATCTGACGCAAATGTCGGATGTTTGATCGGTATGACATAGCGTTTCTTGGAAATCACATTCCCGTCTGCCTTTTCTCTCAGATGATAGTAAGAAGCTTTATTCAGCGCAAGGTTGTATTCTTCTCTGGCGAGCAGTCCCTTGCTCTTATAAGTTAGATAGTAGTCATCGTCCTGTCTGCGGATTCTGACAACCGGGTCGGTGTTCAGATATGCCTGCTCAATAATGTGACAGGGATAGTCAATGAGATTGTCCGGCAGCCTCGTGATTGTAAATTTGCGTTCTATTTCCATGAGAAAGTCCTTTCCTGTCACTTCCGGTAAGTCTTGCGGTACTCGGATGGTGACATATGATAAAATTTTTTGAACAGGAGATAAAAATTCTGTCTTGAATTGATCCCCACCGACACATCGATATCGCTGATGGGCATGTCTGAATGTATCAGCAGGTAGACAGCCTTTTCCAGGCGGCAGCGCGTCAGATAATTCCACACCGTCATACCCGTTCTTTCTTTAAAAATCCTCTGCAGATACACCTTATGGAGCGCTACGTGGGTGGCGATCTCATCAATATTGACAATAGAGAAATAATGATAATTAATATAGTTTTTAGTCTGCTCCACATATTGATCCGCAGGCGTCGCCTCATTGTCCTTTAAATGAAGAATTTCCACAAGGGCCTTATTGGTCATCAGATTCAGGTAGTAGGGATCTTTCTTGTTGTTGGCCTCGTTGCAGATTTCCAATAAGAGGGGAAAAAGGTTTTTGGCATTTTTGAACACGATGCCTGTATAGAGCTGTGAAAACAGTTCCGACAGCGCCGGATACGCCAGAGTCAGAGCAGAGAGCGTGCCCATAGAGGGTTTGAGCTCCGATTGATAAAGATTGATGCTCATATTGATGCAGGAGTCGGGGGAAATCAGCTTATGAGGCGTTCGGCCGTTGACGAGGATCAGGTTTTTTCTGCTGAGCTCGTAGATTTCCCCGTCAATATCATAATAGCAGTTTCCATCTACAATGTAGTTCAGTTCGATGGAACCGGCAGGGTGATCGTGATAGTCCATATAATATCTCTGCCAGTTCATATAACAGATTTCTTCCGGCAGCAGAACACTGTCCGTTGTGTTGATCGGATAGGGTTGTCTGGTCCCCATGCTGTCTCCTTTCTTGTTCGGAACGGAGTCTGCCCGTATATGACGGGAGGACTGCTTTGTCTTTCAGTGTAATCCGAAGATAAAAACCATGTCAATATAAATGTACCCTTTTGAGTCATAAATAATAACTTTTTGATATTTCATCTGATTATTATTCATAATAGAAATATTAGAATGGTTCGGATATAGTAATAAACATAACATGTTACAGCTATAGGGAAAAATATTTTTCAATCAATGTACAACGTAAAATGTAAAAAATGATATTGGAGGAATTACTATGAAAAAACGTATGTTAAGTCTTATAACAGTATCTTTGCTTTCACTTTCTCTGACAGCCTGCGGCGGAAATGGGGGACAGGGAGCGGAGAATACGGAGGATACAAAGACCGTAGAGCAGTCGGATGACACACAGAAAGAAGAATCAGGAAAAACAACACTTACGTATATTACGTGGAACGAAAACCAGAGAGATCAGATTCAGGCCACTATTGACGGATTTAATCAGATCTATCCCGATATTGAAATAGATCTGCAGATCACGCCATGGGGTGAATACTGGACCAAATTGGAAGCGTCTGCAACCAGCGGCAATATGGCGGATATCATTACGATGCACACGAACGTGATAGCCAAGTATGTAAACGGCGATAAGCTGGCGGAACTGGAAGATCTGAAAGAGTATGACGAGACTTTCGACTATGCCAACTATCCGGAGGGCGTAACGAAACTTTATACGTTCAACGATACCCACTATGGGGTGCCCAAAGATAAGGACTGCGTAGTGCTTGTATATAATAAAGAAATATTTGACAATGCGGGGGTAGCGTATCCTACGGCGGATTGGAAATGGGCGGATCTGGAGGAAGCGGCAAAGCAGCTTACCGATAAGGAAAAAGGCATCTACGGATTTGCGGCGTACAACCATGATCAGGAAGCCTGGGGGAATTTCCTGTACGCAAACGGTGGAAGCATCATTGACGAAGCAAGTAATACGTCGGGACTGAGCAATCCCAAATCCATTGAAGCAATGGAATGGTACATGAATATGAACGCAAATTATTCACCGTCCAATGAAATGATGGCGGAAGTAAATTACATTGAGCTTTTTGCAACCGGAAATGTGGCAATGCAGACATTTGGCAACTGGGAACTGAGTTATTTCACGGATAACGAGATAGTCAAAGACAAGATGGCGATCGTAGAGCTTCCGGCGGGTCCCGACGGAATCAAGGCAACGCAGATGAACGGCCTGGCGCTGTCTATCCCGAAAGACTGCAAGAATATGGATGCTGCCAAGAAGTTTGTCGCTTATGCAGGATCCAGACAGGGAATGCTGGATTCCATCAATGGCCCTGCGATCCCGGCATTCAATGGTGTGGATGCGGACTGGGCAGCGGCTCATCGGGACCTGTATGATACGGACGCTATTTTGGGAAGTCTGGAATACGGCGTACAGTTTGTGGGAACAGAGAGCAAGACGCAGTGGGCAGAAGTTATGAATAATTACGTGGCGAAGATCTTTAACGGAGAGATGCAGGTCAGCGATGCGTTTACACAGGCGGCAGGCGAGATCGACGCGATCCTTGCAACGGAAACAAAGTAAAAAAAGGGTAAGCCGGAGGCATATGGCCGGAACGGACAGGGGGTCGGACATGAACAAAAGAAAATATAAAAACTGGTTATGGGGGTATTTTTTCATCGCACCTACCGTGATTGGATTGATTATTTTGAATATCTATCCTATTGTTAAAACGCTTCTGCTGAGTTTTTCCAAAAGCGTTGGGTTCGAGGAATATACACTGATGGGAGTTCAGAACTATCTTCGTGTGTTTCAGGATAGGAACGTTTGGGTCGGCCTAAGAAATACGTTGATCTTTTCAGCGGTGTCCGTTCCGGGAGGCATACTCATCAGCCTGCTTTTGGCATGGCTGATGAGTAAAAAGATCAGGGGTACCAATGTGTACAGGATCATCTATTTTACGCCTATGGTGGCGGCTCCGGCGGCGGTCACGATGGTATGGGCATGGCTTTATAATTCGGAATTTGGATTTCTGAATCAGATATTGCGCCGGTTTGGTGCAGATACTCATTCATGGCTCCATGATCCGCGGTATGCCATGATATCGGTCATCATCATTGCCATTTGGGGCAGTTTGGGACAGCAGATCATCATTTTGATCGTTGCGATCACCAACGTGTCCAAGAGCTACTATGAGGCGGCGGATATCGACGGCGCAAGCGGTGTGGTCAAGCTGTTCAAGATAACAGTCCCTCTGATATCACCCAGCGTATTCTTTCTGATGATCACCGGATTTATCGGTTCTTTAACGCAGTTTGACCTGATCTATATGCTTTATAATGCAAACACGTCCAAAGCGATGGATTCGGTGAGAACGATCATGTATCAGTATTACAGAGAGGCTTTCATCGTGCAGGACAAACCCTACGCATCGGCGATCAGCATGGTCGCCCTGGCGCTGATCCTGGTTTTTACCGGTTTACAGTTTGCGGTGCAGAAGAAAATGGTACATTACGAATAGGAGGAACGGATCATGAAAAGAAAGAAACATTTGCTGACGCATTTGATTTTGATAAGCGGGAGCCTGATCATGCTGTTCCCATTCATATGGATGATCCTGTCTTCATTTAAGACGGTGGGGGAGCAGATGATGATTCCCATGCGGATTTTGCCGGGAAGTTTTCGGAATACGGACAATTACAGGCAGGCAGTAGAGGCAGTGCCCTTTATAAAGCTGTATCTGAATACGATACTGATGATTGCCGGGAGAGTGGTCTGTGCCGTAGTTTTTTCCAGCATGGCCGGCTATGGATTTGCAAGAATGGAATTCCCGTTCAAACGGCTGTTGTTTACCATCGTGCTCTTACAGATGATGGTGCCGGGACAGATCTTTATCATTCCGCAGTATATGATGCTGTCTAAGATTAAGATGCTCAATACGGTCTTTGCGCTGATATTTCCCGCACTGGTAAGCGCTTTCGGTACATTTTTGCTGCGCCAGCAGTATATGTCCATCCCCAGGGAGCTGGAGGAGGCCGCGGAGCTGGACGGCTGTAATCCATGGCAGACTTTTGTGAAAGTCATGGTGCCGGTCACCAGATCGAGTCTGGCGTCGTTAGCTGTCTTTACCGCATTGTTTGCATGGAAAGATCTGATGTGGCCGCTGATCGCGAATAATGATCTGAATCTGATGCCGCTTGCACCAGGACTCAGTGTACTGCAGGGAATCTGTAACAACAATAAGGGGGCGCTGATGGCGGGAAGCGTCATAGCGACAGTGCCGATGTTAGTACTCTATACGGTGTGTCAGAAACAGTTTATCGAGGGAATTGCCCAGACAGGCATCAAAGGATAGGCTGCATGGATGAAGTAAATTAATTGGAATAAGGAGAACTCTATGAATATAACAGAAAACGGACTCCATTTGGTGTTTCGCTTCCAGGAGGGCAAAGCGGCAGGACTTTTACATTTTTCCTGCGAGCCTATGGGGAAAGAAGTGAAAGAGGAAGACGCGCATGTATATACGCTCGCGGAATTACAGGCCAGTGGATTTAACCAGAACGACCACCATGGCAATAAGCATACGGGCTGCAGCCCCTCTTTGCTGATGACCTACAGGGGGCATAAAGACTATCGCAATGAATATGGCAGGAAACTGGAGATAATACAGGAATATGAGGGATTGAGACTGATCACCCACATGCAGTTTTATGATGGGATTCAAGTAGTAAAGTTTACAAACGAAGTAGTCAACGAGTCTGAGAGAAATTATGATATCGAATATCTTTCTTCCTTTTGCCTCACGGGACTTACGCAGGAGGGCAGACAGAGCAGAGACAAGAACAGTATACTCTACATACCCCATAATACATGGCTCGGAGAGGCGCAGTGGAAGAGATACACATTGAACGAATTAGGATATGACGTGCTCAATTCTTTTTCCATGAAACGAATTTCCATTCAGAATACGGGAAGCTGGGCATGTGTGGATTATCTGCCGATGGGCGCATACTACAATACGGAGACGGACCGTACACTGACATGGCAGATTGAAACCAGTGCGTCGTGGCACTGGGAGGTAAGCGATATTCGGGGAGAACTGTATGTGAAAGCGGCGGGCCCCACCTATCAGGAAAACGGATTTGTAAAAAAACTCAAACCCGGAGAGTCATTCCGGTCGGTGCCCTGTGTGGCAGCTTCCTGCAAAGGCGAGTTTCAGGGAACGATCGCAGAGCTGACAAAATATCGCAGGCGGATCCGCAGAAAGAATACGGATAACGAGAGACTGCCGGTTATCTTCAATGATTATATGAATTGTCTGATGGGAGATCCCACGACAGAAGTGCTCAAACCGCTGATTGATTCTGCGGCATCGGCAGGATGTGAATATTTCTGCGTAGACTGTGGATGGTATTCAGACGGCAACTGGTGGGACGGCGTAGGAGAGTGGCTGCCCAGCGGAGAGCGTTTTCCAAACGGGATAGAAGAGGTGATACAATATATCCGTGATAAAGGGATGATACCGGGGCTATGGCTGGAGCTCGAGGTCATGGGCATGAACTGCCCCATGGTACAGAGAGTTCCGAAAGACTGGTTCTTTATGAGAAACGGAGAACCGATCATTGATCACTGCCGTTACCAGTTAGATTTTCGGAATCCGCAGGTACAGGAATATGCTGGCGGCGTGATCAAAAGACTGGTAGAAGAATATGGCGTCGGCTATATCAAGATGGATTATAACATTGATTCGGGCGTGGGTACGGATCACGAGGCAGACTCGGCCGGAGAAGGGCTGCTGGCTCACACCAGAGCATATCTGACATGGCTTGACGGCATTTTTGAGACATATCCCGATCTGATCATCGAGAATTGCAGCAGCGGCGGAATGCGGATGGAGTACTCCATGTTGTCCCGTCACAGCATTCAGTCGGTAACGGATCAGACGAATTATATCAAGATGGCGGCTATTGCAGCCAACTGCGCTACCGCATGCACGCCTGAACAGGCGGCGATCTGGTCTTATCCGTTGACGAAGGGGACAGAAGAGGAAGCCATATTCAATATGGTGAATGCGATGCTCTTCCGCATCCATCAGAGCGGATATCTGGGCCAGATCGCAAAAGAGCGCATGGATGCCGTAACGGAGGGAATCCGGATCTATAAGGATATCCGCGAGGATATCAGAGAGGGAATTCCGTATTGGCCCACGGGGCTTGCTTCCATGTCCGATGAATATATCAGTTACAGTCTGATCTGTGAGAACAAACAGTATATCGCAGTCTGGCGGACAGGCGGCGAGGGAGAAAAGCGTTTCGTGATTCCCCTTACAGGAGTGCGGGGAAAGATCAGGGACGTGAGCTGTATTTATCCAAAGCAGAAAGAGACGGTATATGAGTATACTGCAGAGGGATTGGAGGTAAGTCTGCTGCCGAAGAGTGCAAGACTTTTTCTGGCAGTCCGCGAATAAAGTATATGAAAGTGTTATCGGGTCATAAGAAACAGGTAAAAGATAAAATAAAATATGTATTAGGAGGCAGCAGGCTGTCTTCCGAGTATTACCTTTTTTTGACGGTACACACATTGTTTTTGATCTTTACAAAGATTCCGGGTGTTTTTATCAATACCTTATTGATGAATCAGACAAGAAGCGTAAATGCGGTTCTATTCTATAACGGATCGATTTTTACTGCCTGCGCTGTGACGATGCTTTTCTCTGCGCAGATCATGCACAAAAAAGGCTGCCGCTTTACCGCGGCGGCCGGAATTGGCAGTTATACCGTGCTCTATTTGTGCTATGTGCTTTTACAGGCCTATGTCGGGGAATACTATCTGTTGTTCGGGTTATGCAACGGGATCGCGGATGGATTTTATTATATCAGTTATGGCTCTATGGTCTTAGCGTACACCGATATCAGCAATCGGGACAGCGGCATGGGAATCATCAGTATACTAGGCGCAGGCGTGAATCTGGCGGTACCCTTTCTTTCCGGCACGGTCATCTCAGTTGTGGGAGGGGTGAAAGGGTATGTGACGATCTTTGCGATAGCCTTTGGAATTGCACTGATGGCGGTGTGTACGGTGTTTCGGCTTCCTAAAGATGAAATGCAGCAGAGCGCAGGCGTACACTATATTGCGTTTGTGAAAAAGCTGCGCCAAAACAGAGAGGTGTGCCTGGGTTTACTGGGAGAGACAATGAAAGGGATTCGGGAAGGAACATTCATGTTTATCCTGAATTTGGTGCTGTATCAGTTCATTAAAAGTGAATTTCTGATCGGATGTAACTCCTTGATGACGGGAGTCGTGTCGATTGGCTCCTTTTGGATCATCAGTCATTTTTTTCGGCCAAACAACAGGCTGCGCTATATGCTTTTGGCCGTATGCGGCCTGAGTGGGGTGGCATTGATCTGCTTTTGGATCCTAAATCCCGCCATGGTAATTTTCTATGCGGCCGTCAACGCTTTTCTGGCGGGAATGCTGGAGGTTTCCTGCTATTCCATTTTTTTTGACGTATCGCAGAATATGGCGGGAATCGAAGATTTTGCACCGGAACTTTTGGCTTTCCATGAAGTATCTGTGGTCAGCGGACGCTGCCTGGGGCTTCTGGGATTTGCCGCAGTCAACTATTATACGGGTGCGACTTTGAAAGCCCAGATGTTCAGCCTGTTAGTGCTCACGCTGCTGCAGTTTGTCACAGTGGCCGTATGCCGCAGAACAGGGATTGATTCCATAGGGATTCAGGCGGTTGACCAGTAACATATTGTTTAAAAAGATAAGTTGTTCTATAATAATAATGATATGGAAGCTGGTTAGGAGAAGCAGGTATCGCTGAATGGAGGAAATACAATGAGCAGAGCGGCAGTTTTTTTTGGAACAGGGTATGAAGAGATCGAGGCGTTGACCGTCGTGGATATTCTGCGCAGGGCGGAGATCGAGACAATAATGGTATCGGCCATGGATCAAAGGCATGTGGATGGTTCTCATCATATTATGATCGAAGCGGATATGCTGACAAGAGAAGTGGATTTTGATACGGTGGATGTGATCGTGCTTCCGGGCGGTATGCCAGGCACGAAGAATCTGGAGGCGTGTGAAGAGTTGATGGCGCAGGTGGACGCGTTTGCTGCGCAGGGCAAGATCGTGGCTGCGATCTGTGCCGCACCGAGCATCTTGGGACACAGAGGGATTCTGCGGGGCAGGAAAGCATGTTCTTATCCCACCTTTGAAAGTCATTTGGAGGGCGCAACAGTGCTGCAGGAGCCTGCTGTGACAGATGGCAATGTGATCACGGGACGAGGCATGGGCGCAGCCATACCGTTTAGTCTGGCAATTTTGGAAAAACTCAAAGGCGCTGAGGCAGCACGGCAGATGGCGGAGACGATCGTCTATCCGGATTGGCGATAATGAAGCAGTTTTTGGCTAAATTTACCATTATATTTTCATTTTATCCGAACATACTAACATCAAGATAAGCGATAAAGTGAACGCTTTCGCAGACAACAGGATTCGGTTACGAATCACTGCATTGAAAGAACATTGTTCTGACAGGGCAGTACTATCTGGGATAAGCGTAAAACGACAGCGCTTATCTCAATAATATAGATAACAGAATGAAATCAGCAGATGAATTCATTCAAATGTATTTCGGAGGTGAAAGAAATGGCAAGCAACAAGACTAATAGAGTAGAAGTTCCTGAAGCTAAGGCAGCAATGGATCGTTTCAAGACAGAGGTTGCATCTGAGTTAGGTGTAAACCTGAAAGAGGGTTACAATGGTGACCTCACATCCAAAGAGGCTGGTTCTATCGGCGGTGAGATGGTTCGTAGAATGATCAAGAATCAGGAAGAGCAGATGAAATAAGCTTAAGAACAGCTAAAAAGAATGACCCGTCTGAATATTCAGGCGGGTTGTTTTTTGCCGTATAATCCTGTATACTGTGTGAAAGGTTACCCGAAAGCAGCGCTGACGGGATACCGGATCTGATAAGTTTGATTCTGACACTCGAAGAGCAGTCCACAGGATATGCTGCTGAGGGGAAAGGCCGCTGAAGTAGATATGGGAATAGGATGATATGGCGTGCCTTGCATGGGTGCGCTTTTTTGGTGCATGCGGCGTCAGGAAGAAAGGAAGAGTGGATATGGCAAAGAGATTAGTAACGGTGGTATTAAGTGTGGCGCTTGTCGTGGCAGCAATGACCGGATGCGGCAAAGGCGGGGAAGAAACGACATCTGCACAAACGGCTGTAGAGGGAAGTGTAGATCCGGCGGGGAATGAGGCTGGAGACGAGACTGTGGACGCAGCGGAAGATCCGGCAGCGGCTGAGACAGCGGACACAGTGGGAAATACGATGGATGAGACTGCGGATGCAGCTGTAGATCCGGCGGGGAATCCGGCGGCAGAGGATTCCGGAACAGAAGCGGTAACTGTCAGGGTCGGCTCCCTGAAAGGCCCGACTTCCATGGGACTGGTGTATCTGATGGACCAGGCACAGAAAGGGGAGACGGCAAATCAGTATGAATTTAAAATGACAGCGGCTGCGGATGAGCTGCTGCCTGCCATGATCTCAGGAGATCTGGATATCGTGCTGATCCCTGCCAATGTGGCCAGCGTGCTGTATATGAAGACTGAGGGAGGCGTGTCGGTCCTAGACATCAATACGCTGGGCGTTCTTTATATGGTATCAGGGGATCAGAAGATCAGAGAAATGGAGGATCTGAGAGGCAGAACCATCTATCTGACCGGCAAGGGAACGACACCGGATTATGTGCTTCAGTATTTGTTGAAAGAAAATGGTCTGACAACGGCAGATGTGACATTGGAATACAAATCTGAGGCGGCGGAGGTGGCGGCCGTGCTTGCCGGGAATCCGGAGGCGGTGGGCGTACTGCCCCAGCCTTTTGTGACAGCAGCCTGCGCTCAGAATGAGGAATTGTCCGTAGTGATGGATCTGACCGGACAGTGGGATGTACTGCAGGAGAAAAGCGGAAATGGACAGGGAAAGAGTCAGCTCGTGACGGGTGTGACGGTTGTGCGCAATGGTTTCCTCGAGGAGCATCAGGAAGCGGCGGCAGTTTTTATGGCGGAACACAAAGCCAGTGCGGCCTATGCCAACGAACATGTGGAGGAGGCAGCCCAGCTCGTTGTAAATGCCGGCATTATTGAGAAAGCGCCGGTGGCAGTCAAGGCGATGCCGGCGTGCAATATTACCTATATAGACGGCGAAGACATGAAAGCGGCGCTGTCAGGGTATCTCGCAGTTTTGTGTGAGCAGGATGCGGCGTCCGTGGGCGGCGGACTTCCGGGGGATGATTTCTATTATATGCCCTGATAGATCATATCTGGGCGAATCGAGGAAACAGGATGCATAGACGAATGAGAAAAGCAATGATCATCATATTGTGGCTGGCAGTCTGGCAGATAGCGGCGGTGCTGACGGACAACGCGATTCTGCTGGTGGGGCCGGTACAGGTTCTTGCCGCTTTCGCACAAAACATTGTGCAGCCGGATTTTGTGACAATTATCATGCACTCTCTGGCCAGGATTGGATCGGGGTTTTTTCTTGCTTTTTTCCTTGGGGCGGCATTGGGAGCCGCAAGCTGCCGATTTCCGGTGGTGGAGGAGATTGCAGAGCCGGTCGTGCAGACGCTTAAATCTGTTCCGGTAGCGTCTTTTGTAGTGATTTTATTGATCTGGTTCGGCTCCGGACGGCTGTCCTTTTTTATCAGCTTGCTGATCGTGTTTCCAAATGTATATGTGAGCACCATTGCTGGGTTGAAAAGTGCGGATGAGAAATTGCTGGAGATGGCGCAGGTCTTTGCCATAGGAAAGTGGAACCGCTTTCTCTATATCTACAGGCCGGCGCTTATGCCCTACTGGAACAGCAGCCTGAAAGTGTCTCTTGGCATGAGCTGGAAATCCGGTGTGGCGGCGGAGGTGATCGGGCTGCCGGATTTTTCTTTGGGAGAACGGCTCTATGTCTCCAAGATCTATCTGGATACGGCGGGATTGTTTGCCTGGACACTGACGATCATTCTGCTCAGCTATTTTTTTGAAAAAGCGGTTTTGTGGATGACCGGACGGGTCGGTGCATGGAAACCCTATCCCGGGCCGGGAAGATGGAATGCAAAAGACACCGGGGGAAAATTGCCGGTAGAGGCAGGGACGATCCGCGTCTCCCATATCAGCAAATCCTACTGCGGCCAGTTGGTACTGGAAGATTGCAGCCTGACATTGGAATCGGGACGGCGGTATCTGTTGATGGCTCCCTCAGGCTCTGGCAAGACGACGCTTCTTCGGATATTGACCGGATTGGATCACGCGGATGCGGGAAAGGTGACGGGGATGTCATCCAATATCGGCATGGTCTTTCAGGAGGACCGGCTCTGCGAAGAGTATGATGTTATATGCAATATTATGATGTGTGCGGGGAAGTCTGCCGCGGGATGCCAAAACAGAAAAAAGACACAATTGACACAAACTATCATGCAGGAGGTGGAGCAGATTTTGCCAAAGGAGTGTGTGACTAAATCAGTCAATGAACTCAGCGGCGGTATGCGAAGGAGAGTAGCTCTGCTGAGAGCAGTGCTTTCCGAGGGAGACGTCCTCATTCTGGACGAGCCTTTTGCAGGGCTGGATGAGGAGAACCGGAACCGCTGCGGGGAGTATATTCTGGAACATCTGAGGGGAAGAACGCTCCTTGTCACAACGCACAGGGAGGAAGATGTAAAACTGCTGCAGGGAGAGAAGCTTACACTGCCCGGACGGGGCATAGATGCCTGATAGCGTGCGCGCAGCTAATAGGCCGCAGGCCGAATATCATATAACAGCGGAACTGTTTTGAAAGAGGGAGGTCAATAGGATGCATGAGATCATAAAAGAATATGCGCTTGGGGATATGAAAGCGATTTACCACCAGGAGACGGATACTGGTAAGACAGGTCTGTATCTGCTTCCCGCAGGGGTGGAATGTGTTCCATGGGAGAGTAAGAAGCAGGAAGTCGACTCACTGGTACAGCTAAAGTGCGTCCATGACACTTATATGGGCGCCTACGCAGGCGGCATTACCATGCGGGAGGGAGAGACGGTACAGATGTTGTCCTACGCGGGACAGCAGGTCAGCGAAAACGAGGCGCTGACCCAGATCGTTACGGAGTTAAAGAGTGAACGGGGTTATCTCGTGCGGCATTATCTGCGTTGGCATCATGGGGAAGAGAGCGTGGAAATGCAGTCAGAACTCGTAAATACATCCGGCAGTGCTGTGACCCTTGAGATGATCTCCAGCTTTTCTCTGGGCGGGCTGACGCCCTGTCTGGAAGAGGAAGCCCATGAGAGCCTGTTGCTGCACAGGATTCGAAGTGTCTGGAGCATGGAGGGCAGGGTGGAAACTGCTTCCATAGAGGATCTGCAGCTGGAGCCATCCTGGAGCGGTCATGCGGTGCGCTGCGAGCGGTTTGGCCAGGCGGGCAGTATGCCGGTCAATCGGTTTTTTCCTTTTGCAGCGGTGGAGGATAAGGTAAGCGGAGTGATCTGGGGAGCTCAGATTGCCCACAATGCTTCGTGGCAGATGGAAGTCTATCGCAAAGATGATGGACTGGCCTTGTCCGGCGGTCTTGCGGACAGAGAGACGGGACACTGGATGAAACGGGTGGAGGCAGGAGACAGTTTTCTGACTCCCAGGGCGGTTGTGTCTGTCTGTGAGGGCAGCCTGGATCAGCTGTGCCAGAGACTCACCGGCGCGGGGATGAAATATTTTGCGAAAGCGCCAAAGAGCGAGCAGGAGCTGCCGGTAATCTTCAACGAATACTGTACGACGTGGGGATGTCCGTCTCATGAGAACATTATGGAGATCCTGCAGGCCATCCGCGGGAGAGGTTTTTCCTATTTCGTCATTGACTGTGGATGGTATAAGCAGGACGGCGTGCCCTGGGATATTGCCATGGGAGATTATGAGATTTCCAGGGAACTTTTTCCGGAGGGACTGGAAAAGACGGTGGAGGCTGTCAGACAGGAAGGATTAAGGCCGGGAATCTGGTTCGAGATCGATAATGTAGGGAGCCGCGCCAAAGCTTATCAGCTCACGGATCATCTTCTCAGGAAAGACGGCAGTCCGCTCACTACGACTATGCGGCGGTTCTGGGATATGCGTGATGAATGGGTCAAACAAACATTGCGGGAACGGGTGATCGGTATGCTCAGGGACTATGGATTCGAGTATATCAAGATGGATTACAATGACAGCATCGGCATTGGATGTGACGGGGCGGAATCTCCTGGTGAGGGACTGCGGCAGAACATGGAGGCTTCCATAGCTTTCGTGGACGCCATTCGGGAAGAAGTGCCGGGTATCGTCATCGAGAACTGCTCTTCCGGGGGACATAAACTGGAGCCCCTCATGATGTCCAAATGCAGCATGGCGTCTTTTTCCGACGCCCATGAATGTGAGGAGATTCCCATCATTGCCGCCAATCTGCACAGGACGATCCTGCCCTGTCAGAGCCAGATCTGGTGTGTTATCAGGCAGACGGACGACCTCAAGCGGATCGCCTATTCCATTGCGGCGGCATTTCTTGGCAGAATGTGCATTTCCGGTGATGTGACAAACCTCTCGCCGGCGCAGTGGGAAATGATCGAAAAGGGAATGCATTTCTATAGAAAGATCACGTCAGCGATCAGGGAGGGGTACACTACGTTCTATGGAGGGACCGGTTCAAGTTATCGCCATCCGAAAGGCTGGCAGGCCATCCTGCGTGAAGGGGCGGACGGCAGCGCATACCTTGTAGTGCATACGTTTCATGGCGGCCATGATCACATAGAGATAGAACTGCCTGCCTCTTACCGGATCATAGAATATTATTCAGATCATGAACCGGATATTGAGGCAGGGGAGAAGAAATTTGTCTTTCATATGGAAGAGGACAGCCGGGCAGCGGCGCTGCTGCTGGAGAAAGCAGGGGATTAGGCTGCGTCTACTGCAGCAGATCGGAACGAATGTAGCATTCGCCGGCAGCGTCAAATTCTTCTCCTGCGCCGACTCTCACATTACATACATTGACGTTTACGGACATTGTCCTGGGGAACTCTTCCGGCATGCGCAGACATAAAACCAAAAGCGCTCCGACTGCCGCGAACGACAATATGCCGGTCATATACCATGTTTGTTTCTTCATAGGAATACCTCCTTTGTGATTGATCATTAATAGGAAAAGACTGTTTCTAATTATATTATTATAGAAGAAAGCCGTATCAGGAAAGAGGAAATCCCAAATGATATTAATGATATCGCCGATCTTTATTAAACGGTATTTTAAAAACCAGCATCGTGTAAATGAAATGCCTGACAGGATTTTGGATCAGGGCAATAAAATGGCATGGAAATAGCAGAAAAATAGCAGGAAATCGTGGAAATTCCAAAAATGTTTTACTAGCATTTTCCAAAAGTTTGTGCTATAATGTTTAAATGACTGTGACTAGAAGTAAAATCAGGACTTCGAATCAGAGTAAAGTTACGGAGAATACATGTCCCGGAGGCAGTTGAAGGAGGAACCCATACAATGAGTTTACAGGTCGAGAAATTAGAAAAGAACATGGCGAAGCTTACTATTGAGGTCAGTGCCGAGGAGCTGGAGAAAGCGATTGAAAAAGCATATCAGAAACAGAAGAGCAAGATCAGTATCCCGGGCTTCAGAAAAGGTAAAGTACCGCGCCAGATGGTAGAGAAGATGTACGGCAAGGAAGTGTTTTATGAGGATGCCGCGAATGAGTTGATTCCGGATGCTTACGATAATGCACTTAAGGAGTGTGAGGAAGACATCGTATCTTCCCCGAAGATTGAGGTAACGCAGATCGAGGCGGGCAAACCTTTTGTATTTACGGCAGAAGTGGCGCTGAAGCCGGAAGTGAAGCTTGGCAAGTATAAGGGCGTTAAGATCAGCAAGATCGATGTGGAAGTAACAGAAGAAGAAGTAGATGCTCAGATCAACAAAGAGCGTGAGAAGAGCGCAAGAAATATTACAGTGGAAGACAGACCGGTTAAGGACGGCGACATGACAACTCTTGATTTCGAGGGATTCGTGGACGGCGTAGCTTTCGAGGGCGGCAAGGGCGAGAATTATCCTTTGACGATCGGTTCCGGCGCGTTTATTCCGGGATTTGAGGAGCAGCTTGTAGGCGCTGAGATTGGCAAGGAAGTGGAAGTAAAAGTTACATTCCCTGAGGATTATCAGGCTGACAATCTCAAAGGCAAAGATGCGGTATTTAAGTGTACGATCAAAGAGATCAAGGAGAAAGAGCTTCCTGAGCTTGATGATGAGTTTGCAAGTGAGGTATCCGAATTCGAGACACTGGCTGAGTACAGAGAAGACGTGAAGAAGAACCTCACAGAGCAGAAAGAGAAAGAAGCTAAGACTGCAAGAGAAGATGCGGCGATCAAAGCGGCAGTGGAAGTATCCGAGATGGAGATTCCCGCAGCTATGATTGAGACGCAGCAGAGACAGATGGTGGACGAGTTCGCGCAGAGAATCACGATGCAGGGTCTTTCCATGGAGCAGTACTTCCAGTTTACAGGCACGAACTATCAGCAGATGGTTGAGCAGGTGAAACCGCAGGCAGAGGAGCGGATCAAGTCCAGATTGGTGCTTGAGGCGGTCGCAGCGGCTGAGAAGCTCGACGCTACTGAGGAAGAATACGAGAAAGAGCTTGAGACTATGGCTGAGGTTTACCAGATGGAAATCGATAAGGTAAAAGAGCTCATGGGCGAGAGAGAAAAGAAGAATATCATGCAGGATCTGGCGGTTAGAAAGGCTGCCGAATTCGTGGCTGAACATGCAAAAGAGAGTAAGAAATAGAATAGTTTGTCAGATTTTTCCTGGGCGGGGGTAATATGCGACGTTAATGCGTGAATAATAGGAACGGAGGAATTAACATGCCATTAATACCTTATGTCATTGAGCAGACTTCCAAGGGAGAACGCTCTTACGACATTTATTCAAGATTATTGAAAGAAAGAATTATTTTTCTGGGAGAGGAAGTAAACGACGCTTCTGCCAGTGTGATCGTGGCGCAGATGCTGTTCCTGGAGTCCGAAGATCCGGAGAAAGACATTCATCTGTATATCAACAGCCCGGGCGGCGTGATCACTGCCGGTATGGCAATTTATGATACGATGAATTTTATCAAATGTGACGTATCTACCGTCTGCATTGGCATGGCGGCCAGTATGGGCGCTTTTCTTCTGGCGGGCGGCGCTAAGGGCAAGAGAATGGCACTCCCCAATGCGGAGATCATGATCCATCAGCCCGCAGGCGGCGCGCAGGGACAGGCTACTGAGATTGAGATCACAGCGAAGCATATTCTTGCAACCAAAGAAAAGATGGCGCGGATTATGGCGGAGAACACAGGACAGGACTTTGAGGTTATCATGGCAGATACAGAGAGAGATAACTGGAAGTCTGCAGAGGAAGCGCTTGCATATGGTCTGATTGACCGTATCATTACCAATCATGCCAGTGCCGTATAGGAAGATTAAATATTGAAAAAGAAAGGCATGGAACATTAAAATGGCAGGGAGAAATTCTGATGACAAGGTAAGGTGTTCTTTTTGCAATAAAACCCAGGATCAGGTCAGAAAATTGATCGCAGGTCCGGCAGGTGTTTATATTTGTGATGAATGCGTGGATATTTGTGCGGACATTATCGAAGAAGAGTATGAGGAAGAGCCGGATGTGGAAGAGATGGAAATTAATCTCTTAAAGCCGGTGCAGATCAAAAAATTTCTTGACGATTATGTGATCGGGCAGGAAGAGGCAAAGAAAGTTCTGGCGGTTTCCGTGTACAATCATTACAAGCGCGTCATGGCGCCGGAGGATGAAGACGGGGTTGAGCTGCAGAAGAGTAATATTATTATGATCGGACCGACAGGTTCCGGTAAAACCTATCTTGCACAGACATTAGCTAAGATCATCAATGTACCTTTTGCGATTGCAGACGCCACCACATTGACTGAGGCAGGTTATGTGGGCGAGGATGTGGAGAACATTCTGCTCAAGCTGATACAGGCGGCGGATTACGATATCGACAGAGCGCAGTACGGCATTATCTATATTGATGAGATTGATAAGATTACGAAGAAGAGTGAAAACGTATCCATTACCAGAGATGTATCGGGTGAGGGTGTACAGCAGGCATTGCTTAAGATCATCGAGGGAACGACAGCCAGTGTTCCGCCTCAGGGCGGAAGGAAGCACCCTCATCAGGAACTGCTTCAAATAGATACTTCCAATATTCTGTTCATCTGCGGCGGCGCTTTTGACGGATTGGAAAAGATCGTAGAGGAGCGTCTGGATCGTAATTCCATTGGTTTCAATGCGCAGATTACGGAGAAGAGCAGTAAGGACATCGGAGCCGTGCTCAAGGAAGTAGCGCCCCAGGATCTGATGAAATTTGGTTTGATTCCTGAGTTTATTGGACGTGTGCCGATTACGGTAACACTGGAGGGACTCGATAAGGAAGCTTTGGTGCGTATCTTGAAAGAGCCTAAAAACGCCCTGATCAAACAGTATAAGAAGTTGTTTGAGTTTGACGAGGTAAAGCTTGGGGTAGAAGAGGATGCGATAGAAGAGATCGCGCGTCTTGCATTCGAGCGTAAGACAGGAGCGAGAGGACTTCGGTCGATCATGGAAAACGTGATGATGGATGTCATGTATGAGATTCCGTCGGATGACAACATTGCAGAATGTGTGCTGACGAAAGAAGCGGTGGAGGGCACAGAACAGCCCCGCATCACATATCGCAACAGATTACTGCATGCGGAATAAGAATTTGTACCGGAACGGTCAGATTCTCAGACAGTACAGCAAACTTGAGTATAGGACGTCGCCGGATTAAACGGCGACGTTTTTCGCGTCAGCATTGAGCAGTGCCAAAATATAAGATGTCAAAACGGCAGTTTACTGACGATTTTGACAGATTATATTTTGATAGGGCGAAAGCCCGCGAGCGAGACGAAGCGAAGCGGAGGCGAGCTTGGACTGCGAAGTAAAGGCAGGCAGCGAGACGAAGCGAAGCGGAGACGAGCTTGGACTGCTCTGACAAGAGGATTAGATTGAAAAATTATGCTGATGCACTAATTTTTCAATAGGCAATTTGAGTCAGAGCAGTTTACTGCGATGACATGAGGAATAGTATGAACAGAGAACCAGAGAACACTACAAATTTATATAGCGAAAGTATGACAGTATATTTTGGCACGGCAGGGGAGAATGAACTGCCGGTGGTGCCGCTTCGGGGGCTGACGATCCTGCCGGGGATGGTGATTCATTTTGATCTGAACAGAAAGAAGTCCATCGAGGCGGTGGAGCAGGCGATGCTGGCAGATCAGCGTCTGCTTGTGGTGACGCAGCGCAACGTAAATGAGGAAGAACCGGATTATAGCGGTGTATACGAGATGGGAACTGTGGTGGTCATTAAGCAGGTTACCAAACTGCCGGAACACACACTCAGAGTTCTTGTAGAGGGTAAGTCAAGAGCCAGAATATATGGATTTACGCGGGACGACAGATACATAATGGCGGCGATGTCATATGAGGAAGACGATCTGTCAGATATTACTGCGGCAGATGAAGAGGCGATGACCAGGTCGGTCAGAGAAGTTTTTTCTGCATATTATACTTGCTTTCCCAAAGTTGGCAAGGCAGTAGCGGATCAAATCGAGGAACAGATGCCTCTTGGGAGACTGTTAGACTGCATTACCATCAATATGCCGCTTCCGATAGCAGAGAAGCAAAAGATCCTGGCAGCGCTTTCGGTGCGCGAGCGGTTCGAGATTTTGACAGCATTTTTGACACAGGAAGTTGAGATCCTGCGTATCAAAAATGAACTGGCAAAGAATGTCAGAGGGCGGATCGACAAGAATCAGAGAGAATATATTCTGCGGGAGCAGATGCAATATATCAAAGAGGAATTAGGCGAAAACAGTTCAACGGATGACGATGTGGCGCAGTTCGAAGCAGAGGTCAAAAAATTGAAAGCCACGAAAGCGGTCAAGGAAAAGATACGCAAGGAGATTATGCGCTATCGCAATGTGGCGGGGAGCCATTCCGAGGGCGCTGTGGAACGCGCCTATATTGAAACTTTATTAGAACTGCCCTGGGACAAGGCATCCAGGGACAGCAATGATCTGCTCCATGCAGAAGCAATTCTTGAGGCACAGCATTATGGACTTCAAAAGGTGAAAGAGCGGATTCTGGAATATCTGGCAGTCCGCGTCCTGAGCGGAAAAGGGCAGAGCCCAATCATTTGTCTTGTTGGACCGCCCGGAACAGGCAAGACTTCCGTAGCCAGGAGCGTGGCGGAGGCGCTTCACAGGAAATATGTCCGTCTTTGTCTTGGCGGCGTCCGGGATGAGGCGGAGATCAGAGGACATCGCAAGACTTATGTAGGCGCGATGCCGGGCAGGATCACCAACGCCTTGAAGCAGGCGGGAGTAAAGAATCCGCTGATACTGCTGGATGAAATTGACAAAGTGAGCAATGATTATAAAGGAGATCCCAGCGCGGCGCTTTTGGAGGTGCTTGACGGGGAGCAGAACAGCGCGTTCAGAGATCACTATGTGGAGATTCCGATCGATCTGTCGGAAGTTTTGTTTATTGCCACGGCTAACAGTACCGAGAGTATTCCGAAGCCGCTTCTCGACCGTATGGAGCTGATCGAGGTCAACAGTTATACGGAGAATGAGAAATTCCATATTGCCAGAGAGCATCTTATTGAGAAACAGTTTAAGCGCAATGGTATACCGGCGAAGAAACTTGAGTTTACGGATGAGGCGCTGCGTGATATGATACGTTTATACACGAGGGAAGCGGGCGTGCGTGACCTGGAGCGTAAGATCGGCGCTGTATGCCGTAAGGTGGCAAGACAGATCCTTGTGGCAAGACAGGCGGCGAAGACGGACAGGCAGTCCGATCAGGCGGAAGTCATTCGTGTTACAGACAAAGAGCTGGAGCAGTATCTGGGCAAACCCAAGTACATGCAGGACAAGATCGCGCAGGAAGATGAAGTGGGAATCGTACGCGGGCTTGCATGGACAAGCGTGGGTGGGGATACTCTACAGATTGAAGTCAATGTGATGCCTGGAGAGGGAGAGATTGACTTAACTGGTCAGATGGGAGACGTGATGAAAGAATCCGCTCGGATCGCCATGAGCTATGTGCGTTCGATAAGCAGCCGGTATCAGGTTCCCGAAGAGGTGTATACCACGAAAGATTTTCATATTCATATTCCGGAGGGAGCCGTGCCAAAAGACGGCCCGTCTGCGGGCATTACGATGGCGACGGCGATTCTGTCGGCAGTGACAGACAAGCCGGTACGGGCAGATCTGGCAATGACCGGTGAAGTCACTTTACGGGGCAGGGTGCTGCCTATAGGCGGATTAAAAGAAAAGATTCTGGCTGCAAAGACGGCAGGCGTTAAGACTGTCCTTGTACCCCTGGAGAATGAGAAAGATATCAAAGAGCTGGATCGGGAGATCACGGATGGTTTGGAAATTCATATGGTAAAGCATATGGAGGAAGTTGTTGAGTATGCGTTGACCGATAAGGGAGAATAGAAGGAGTATTATGGTTATTAAGAATGTTAATCTGGAAACGGTGTGCGGTGTTACCAGTAAGCTTCCGGATAATAAGCTTCCGGAAATTGCTTTTGCGGGAAAGAGCAATGTGGGTAAATCTTCTCTGATCAACGGGCTTATGAATCGCAAATCGCTGGCACGCACCAGTTCTCAGCCGGGCAAGACCCAGACGATCAATTATTATAATATCAACGGCCAGATGTATTTTGTAGATCTGCCGGGATATGGATATGCTACGGCCAACGAGAAAGTGAAAGCGCAGTGGGGAAAAATGATCGAGGACTATCTGCACCAGTCCAAACAGATTCGGTTGATCTTTTTGTTGATTGACATCAGACATGCGCCGTCTGAAAACGACAGGATCATGTATGAGTGGATCGTGGACAGAGGCTATAAGCCAGTTATCATAGCTACGAAGTTGGATAAAATAAAGAGAAGTCAGGTCGCTAAGCAGGTAAAATTAATATGTGACACGCTTGACGTAGTGGATGACACTACTGTCATACCATATTCTGCTTTGTCCAAACAGGGAAGAGAAGAAATATATGAGCTGTTGGACGAGATGGTGACAAAGAATGAGGACTCAAATCAGGGCTTAAATCAGAACTCAAATTAGAACTCAGATTGGAACTCTATAACAGATCGTGATGGGGCGGAGATTGTGCAGGGCGTTGACAGAAGTGGAGGGATTTTCATGAAACAATCGCACAAAACATATCTCAAAGTTATTTTGAATTTATTGACTGCACTGGTCGTACTTTTGCTGTGCATTTTTCTGTTACCACGGTGTATCTTTTTCTTTATGCCGTTTGTCATCGGATGGTTCATTGCATTGATTGCTTCTCCGGTGGTGCGGTTCTTTGAAGAAAAATTAAGGATAAGACGAAAAGGTGCCTCCGTGATCGTGATCGTGGCGGTGCTGGCGGCGGTCATTCTGCTTGTATATGCGGTCGGTGCGAAGCTTGTCCGTGAGGGGATCAGCTTCGTGGAGGAGCTTCCTGACCTGGGGGAGAGCATTATGGCGGAGTTCAATGAAGTGGGCGACAACTTGCAGGTGGTATATGATAAGCTGCCTGCGGATGTGCAGAGCACGCTTGATAATGTGGGCGCCGAACTGGGGACATACTTCAGGGATATCATGGAGGGTGTCGGTACGCCTACATTTGAAGCGGTAGGCAATATGGCCAAGCAGCTTCCGGATATTTTCCTGGGAGTCATCATGTGTATTTTGTCGGCTTACTTTTTTGTGGCGGATAAGAATTATGTGGCGGATGTCATGAAGAAGTATGTGCCAGATTCTGTCCGGTATCGGTTTGATCTGATCCGCAGGAGTTTCCGCAATGCGGTGGGAGGGTATTTTAAAGCGCAGTTTAAGATTGAGTGCTGGATTTATATACTGCTTGTCATCGGTCTGTTGGCGCTGCATGTGCGGTATGCGCTTCTTGTAGCGCTGGGCATCGCATTTCTTGATTTTCTTCCGGTGTTTGGCACGGGCACGGTGATGATACCGTGGGCGGTAATCGAAATCCTGAGCAAGGATTATAAGATGGCGGTAGGACTTCTTATTATCTGGTGCGTGGGTCAGCTTGTACGGCAGATGATACAGCCTAAGATCGTGGGCGATTCCATTGGAATGGATGCGATACCGACCCTGTTTTTACTGTTTATCGGGTATAAGGCGGCGGGTGTGCTTGGCATGATCCTGGCGGTTCCTATCGGCATTATCGTGATAAATCTGTATGAGGAGGGCGTTTTTGACACTACGAAGCAGAGCGTGCAGATTCTGGCGGCAGGTTTCAATAAGTTTCGAAGAATCAGACCGGAGGATACGGCGATCGTGGAGGCTTATGAGGAAGAAGTGGAAAAGAGCTATCAGCGTGAGTTAGAGGCAGCGGCCCGCGATAAGAAAGAATTGGAAGATGCGGCGCAGATCAGGATCGAGGAGCCGCTGATCATTAAAAAGATCATATCCAAGCGCACGGACAAGGACACAAGGCCGGGCAGATAGCCGGAGAGCCGGGAAGAGCGGAAACAGGAACAACGGAAACAGGAACAATGGAGATAGGAACATCAGATACAGGAACAGATTGTGAGGAAAGAAGGAAAAAAGATGCAGGTTACGGTATATAATTGCAGATCATTTGACGAGAAAGATCTATTTGTGGAGTATGCAAAAGAGCTGGGGATTGAGCTTGTTTTGTGTAAGGATGCGCCAACTATGGACAATGTGACGCTTTGCAGGGGGAGCAGGTGCGTGGATGTGATCACATCCAGGATAGACGATGGTCTGATGCGTGCTTTTCAGGAACAGGGCGTTGAGTATATCACGACAAGAACCATCGGGTATGACCATATCGATCTGGAAGCGGCGAAAGCCTGTGGCATCAAAGTCGGGAATGCACCCTATGGGCCTCACGGCGTGGCGGATTATACGGTTATGCTTATTCTCATGTCCATCCGTAAGATGGGTGCGATTCTTGGCAGAACGGCGTTACAGGATTATACGCTTGCAGGGTTAAACGGCAGAGAGCTTAAGGATTTGACCGTAGGAGTCATCGGGACGGGACGGATCGGTGCTACGGTGGTGCAGAGCCTGTCAGGGTTCGGATGCCGTATTCTGGCATATGATCTGTATGAAAAAGAAGAAGTGAAGCAGTATGCCGATTATGTACCGCTTACGGAAATCTGGAAAGAGGCGGATGTGATCACGTTGCATACGCCGTTGACCGAGCAGAACCATCATCTGATCAATGCCGAGACAATGGCGCAGATGAAAGACGGTGTAGTGATCGTGAATACCGCAAGAGGGGCGCTGATCGATTCCGACGCCTTTATTGAGGCGATCGAGAGGGGCAAAATCGGTGCGGCCGGTCTTGATGTTGTAGAAAATGAATTCGGACTATACTATTATGACCACAAAGCGGATATATTAGAGAATAGGGAACTTGCATTATTGAGAAGTTTTCCGAATGTGATCGTATCCCACCATATGGCATTCTACACAAAGAATTATGTGGAGACCGTAGTCAGGGATTCTCTTATGAGCTGCAAATGTTTTATGGAGGAAAAAGAGAACCCGTGGGAGATCAAATGACAATATAGAATATAAGGAGAATGCGTGATGCAAAAAAGGAAGCAACAGAGGGACTATTTAAGAATCCTTTTTGCTGTCTACATTTTGTTTGTCATTAAGGTCATTATTTTCAAATATCCGATGGAGCAGCTGCAGGCGATCATGGACACGTGGCAGAAAAGTGTTATATTGGAGGGACTTGGAACCGCGAACTTCACACCTTTTAAAACGATTAAAATGTATATAGATTATTCGTATAAGCTTAATAGTGTGGAGAACCTGGCAGGCAATATCGTTGTGTTTGTACCGCTGGGATTTTTGATTCCGATCGTGTTCGACCGGTCACGAAAGTTCTGGGCAGTGATGCTGAACTCTTTCGTATTTGTACTTGGCATCGAGGTATTCCAGCTTTTCAGCGCGTTTGGCGCTTTTGATGTGGATGACATCATGCTGAACTGTCTTGGAGCCGCTATTGGATACGGATGTTGTCGTGCAATGTATATGCTGCGCGGCAGGCAGTGGATTGAAGCGGGCGAAGTGGAGCAGGAAGCGGACATTGCAGGGGGAACCGGTAAGGTGATTTTGGACGCAGAGAGTCTGAGCGGGATCATGACAGATAATTAGTATATCAGGAAACAGCAGAAAAACAGGAAAACTCAGGAGAGATAAAGATAGTTGACCAGTGATTAAGTCAGGATTATGACAGGGGGAAGAGGTATGGGGAGCTTATTGAAAAGAATGAAGACTAACATCGTGATTTCGGCAGTTTTGTGTATTCTATTGGGGGTTGTGCTGGTAGTATGGCCGGATCTGTCCATGAAGATCGTGTGTATTGCGGTCGGAGCGCTTCTTTTGATCGGCGGCGGCGTGCGTCTGGCGGTATATTTTAATACCAAAGACGGAAGCATTTATGCACAGCTCAATCTGATCATGGGAATCGTGTTAGCGGTGGTAGGTATCTGGATTCTGATCAAGCCGGATAAGGTATTGGCGATCATTCCGATCATCGTAGGAATCGTGATCGTTCTGCACGGACTGAATAATCTGCAGCAGGCCTTTTCCCTGTACAAGGAGAAATATGATAAATGGTGGATTGCGCTGATCCTGGGGATTCTTACGGTGGGGTTTGGCGTGCTGTTGATATGTAAGCCCTTTGCGGCATTGGATACGGTGGTCATTCTGATCGGCAGTTTCTTAATTTATGACGGCTTATCAGATCTGTGGATCGTATCGCGTATTTATCGCACGGCCCGGGCGCTGCGGCAGGAGGCGGAGGCTCTGGATGTGGAAGCCCAGGAGATCGATTAAGGGCAGCGGCGGAAGATAAAGAAATTAAGTCATTCCAAAAAAATTCGGGCTTGTATATTTGCCCGGGAAGTAATAGAATAGAGACAGAATATACGGACGGTCATTTTTTTAAGGAAAGAGGGAGTCGGTCATGACAATCGGTTCATTGGGTGCGTCAGGCGCGATTGGCGCATACAGTTATCAGCCATATGTTTTTAATACCAATACGGTCAGCTCAGCGAGCATGAACAAGCTGTCGAAAATATCGGACGATGTGCTTGACAAGAAGATTGATTACAGTGAGCTTGCGGATGAGAGTAAGAATGTCAATCCGCTTAAGAAAGGGCAGACGCTTGATTTTCAGAGTATGCTCGATATGCAGATGCGCCGCGGCCAGAACAATGCCGCAAGGATCATGAAACCTGCACAGGATACTCAGGGAGCGGAAGAAGAGAAGACAGCGCAGGCTTTTGAAGCAGCTGTTGCACAGTTTGATGCGGAGACAGTACAGAGCGCGGACATGGCAGACGATGCGGCTATGACGGCGGCAGCAGATACAAACAGCGGCAGTGGCAATATCAACTATCAGATGCAGCAGGCGCTGCAGGCCTATGAGATGTTCATGACGGCGTGATACAGGGCATGGCCTGTGGCAGAGTAAGTGGCGGCGGCAGGTGAATATTGGAAATCTCATAACATTTGATCAGTAAGAATCAGCGAATCCTCATTTGGCAGCAAGTGAGGATTTTGTTTTGTATTATTGCAGGAAGAGAGTTTATAAGTCTGTACAGGACGGGTGGGGAAGATGCGTGAAGTCTTGCAGTTACATATGGAAGAGCAGCAGTACAGGGAGATGATCCGCAGGTACCACTTTAACGAGGAGGATCTGGCGCAGATCAGGCAGATAGGGAAACTGACGATGGAAGCCGCAGCGCCGGTCCTGTATTATGAGATTTTGGAACAGGACAGCCGGCTGGCGGTGATCGTAACACTGGGGGAGGGTGTGGACGAACTGCAGCAGCGCTGCGTGTGCAGAGAGCGTCTGTTGGAAAGCTACATGATTGAATGTGTGGCGATGGAGCTTATGCGCTGCGCCTATGAGCAGGCGGCAGAATGCATACATGCTCATACGGGTATGTGGATAACCGGATTCGACTTTCTGGGGGATAAGATACCGCTAAACTGCATGGAAGAGATCTTTGTGCAGCTCATGCCTTTGGAGGTCAGCTATAATCAGGCATATATGCTGACCCCGAGGAAGTCGGTGGTGTTTATGACCGGACTCTGTGCGAAGCGGCAGGACAGTTATTGCCGGGTTTGCAGCGGCTGCGGCAATCTGTCCTGCACGCACAGGCAGCCAGGTTAAGAGAATGTCATCATCCTGATCCGGCTGATACCGTTTCGCACGGCGGGGATGCACAGGATGGCAAGAGTGACGCCGGCTTCTGCAAAAATGTAGATTGCATTGTAGGTAAGGGAATAGGGAAGCGCATCCCAGCCCTCCCAGGCGTAGGAACCAAAGAAGATCCAGCCGGAGAGCGCGGCGAATACATACCGCCCGAATACGCCGGCGAGATAGCCCTTTATCAGTCCATATTCTGCATTGGTGAACAGCCCTGACAGACCCAGAGCGCCAAAAGCAAGGAGATAATCGACCACAAGCTGCATCGGAAACAGTACGTAAGGATCGATCATGAGCTGCAGGACGCCGTAGGCAAATCCCGTCAGCAGGCCGGCGCCCAACCCAAAGAAATAACCCGGCAGGCATATGACAAGCATGGACAGCAGAGTGATGGAACCACCCATGGGAAAATGGAACAGTTTTATGTTGGAGAGGACGGTCCCCAGGGCGATGGCCATAGCGCAGAATGCAAGCTGCCTGACCGTGAGAACGGCTTTCGGGGCCGTTTCTTTGTCAGCGGTTCGTCTGGCAGCGTATCTGCGGGCGAACCATACTGCGCCGCAAAGAAGGGCGGTTATGACACCGGCCAACAGTATTTGTCCAAAAACGGTGGGGACGTAGGTAACTTCATCCCATTCATTGATTACTACATCGTACAGCATAAAAAATCCTCCTTTGTCTTGGGAATAAACAAGGAGGGGAGATTAAAATCCGAATATGGCATACCTGTCGTCAGTAATTGCCGATGACATGGCAGACATATCTTTGTGCGCTTCCTTCCGCCGGTATTAACCGGTTCAAGTTATGAGGGTTAGAATATGATTTAAGTAGTCTGTCCGCTTAAATCCGATATTCAGTCTCAGCGATAGCTCCCCTAGCAAGTTATTCAGTTGTACGGCGGCATAACCGCCTTTTTTACATTTCTTTATCAATATAACGGCAGACGGGAAAAATGTCAAGGATGCATAATATTCATTTTTTCTATATTTTTCTTGTTTAATGTATATGGCAGTGGTATACTAACTTCGGCAGTAACGGCGCAGAGATACGAGAATTATGCGGTTGCTGCAGTGAGAGGGATGTTGTTTTAATGTATAAGATAATGCATAAAACAATACAAAAACAATCAAAGAACAATAGAAGAACGGAGTTGGAAAAATGAAAAAGAGAAAATTGTTACAGGGAATCGGTGTTCTGATTCTGTGCCTGGCGCTTTTGCCGATCACCGCGTTAGCTGCAGAAACCGATGTAGAGTATACGCCTGCTCTATATGCCACTTTCTGGGCATTGATTCCTCCCATAGTTGCCATTGTACTGGCGCTGATCACGAAAGAGGTTTACAGCTCTTTGTTCATCGGTATTCTGGTGGGCGGACTGTTCTACTCGGGCTTTTCCTTTGAAATGACGCTGACACATATTTTCAGCGACGGCTTTGTGGCTGTGCTTTCCGACAGCTATAATGTGGGCATCCTTGTGTTCCTCGTTATATTGGGAGCCATGGTAAGTCTGATGAACCGTGCCGGCGGCTCGGCTGCTTTCGGGCATTACGCCAGGAAAAAGATCAAGACCCGTGCCGGCGCGCAGCTTGCTACGGTAGCGCTTGGCGTGCTGATCTTTATTGATGACTATTTTAACTGTCTCACCGTGGGCAGCGTTATGAAACCCGTTACGGATGAGCATAAGGTTTCCCGTGCGAAGCTGGCGTACCTGATCGACGCTACGGCGGCTCCGGTCTGCATCATAGCTCCGATCTCTTCCTGGGCGGCGGCTGTGTCGGGTTTTGTGGAGGGAGAAGACGGTTTTTCTATCTTTATCCGTGCGATTCCCTATAATTTCTATGCGATCTTGACGATTATCATGATGATCGCGCTTGTGGTCATGAATGTGGATTTCGGTTCCATGAAGACCCATGAGGCCAACGCGCTTAAGGGCGATCTGTTCTCCACAGGAAATAAGCAGTCTGTCAAAGAGGAAGAGTCGGTCAACCCGAAAGGTAAAGTGATCGATCTGTTGATTCCCATTATCATGTTGATCGCATGCTGCGTTGTGGGCATGATCTATACAGGCGGATTTTTTGATGGTGCAGGGTTTGTCGAGGCATTCTCCAACTCCGATGCATCCGTGGGACTTGCCCTTGGCAGTATCTGTGCCATGATCCTGACGATCATCATTTACCTGATCAGAAAAGTCTTAAGCTTTACGGATTGTATGAAGTGTTTGCCTGACGGCTTTAAGGCTATGGTGCCGGCTATCCTGATCCTGACATTTGCATGGACGCTGAAAGCCATGACCGATTCTCTGGGTGCGGCAGTCTTTGTTGCCGATGCGGTACAAAAGAGTGCAGGTTCATTCATGAACTTCCTGCCGGCGATCATCTTCCTTGTGGCGTGTTTCCTTGCGTTCTCTACGGGAACCTCATGGGGAACATTCGGTATTCTCATACCGATCGTGGTAAATGTGTTTATGAATTCCAATCCGCAGCTTATGATCATCTCGATCTCCGCATGTATGGCGGGTGCGGTGTGCGGCGACCACTGTTCGCCCATATCCGACACTACGATCATGGCGTCTGCGGGAGCACAGTGCGACCATGTCAACCATGTGTCCACCCAGCTTCCCTATGTCATTGTGGTTGCGGCGATCTCTTTCATTACATATATCGTCGCAGGCTTTGCGCAGAGCGCATGGATTTCGCTGCCGGTGGGAATTGCCCTGCTGATAGCAGCATTGTTTGTGATCAAGAATATGAATAAAGAATAGACAGTCCGGACTGACATCGCAGGATGTAAGGCCAGCTGGCATAAGATAACATGATTTCCCGGAAAGGATGCTTGCCGCATGGGATATGCGGCGGCCTTTCCGGGATTTTTATGATTGATGACATTATGTCTGACCCGTGCTACAATATATAAAATATGGCAGGAGATCGCAAGGAAGAACTTTTAACTGCAAAGGACAGGGGTAACTATGATCACAACAATACTATTTGATCTGGACGGCACATTGCTGCCCATGGATACGCGAAGGTTTGCGGGGGCATATTTTGAGGCGCTTTCCGCAAAGACAGCAGGAAGCGGTTATGAGGCGGGGGAGTTTATCAACGGGATCGTGACGGGGATTAAAGTCATGATCGATAATGACGGCAGGCGTACGAATGAGGAAGTATTCTGGGATGTCCTGCGTGAACGGTGCAAAATGGAGCGCAAGGAACTGGAAACTTTTTTTGTCGACTTTTATCAGAATGAGTTTGCCTGTTACACGACCTATGAGAATTCCTGCTACTGTAAGCCCAATATCGGCTATTATGAGGAAGTGCTCGGGAAACTTCAGGTTACGCCGGAGGAATGTCTTATGGTGGGAAACGACGTGGATGAGGATATGGTTGCCGAGAAGATCGGTATGTCGGTATTTCTTGTGACAGACTGCCTGCTGAATCGGAGCGGGACAGATATCAATCGGTATCCCCATGGGGATTATAATGATCTGAGAGCATATATAGAAAGCCGGGAAAGAGGAAGTTTATGAAACAGAAACAAATATGGGAAGTGATAAAGCCTTTCCTGGCCTACTATTTATTTCACAATGTGATGTATTTGCTGGTAACGTATCTTTGGGAGCTTATCAGGGAGAGACTGAGCGGTGAATATGCGGTTTATGTGGAGGGAAACAGGGCAACAGTGACCGGAGTGGTCAGCGGACTGGCTATGATGCTTGCCGTGCTGCCTCTGATTCCCATGCTGCTGCGGGAGCTGGCGGCCCATAAGGAGAGCGTGGATCAGGAAAAAGAAAGGCCGGCCGATCCGGTGTTCTCTGTGGCTGTCACGGTGATATTGGCAGCGGCATCTTCCGTGGGGTTGAATATTCTTTTAACGATAACCGGATTGGTCAAGGCATCTTCCTCCTATCAGGAGGTGGCGAACCGACAGTACGGCGTATTGTTTGGGGCAGGAATGCTGTTGTTTGGAGTGATCGCTCCGGTGGCGGAAGAGATTGTTTTCCGGGGACTTGTCTTTAACCGTATGAGACGGTATTTTTCACATGCCGCCGCGGTGATCGTGTCGGCGGGATTGTTCGGCTTATATCATGGCAATCCGGTACAGATGCTGTATGGATGCTGCATGGGCATTCTGATGGCGTATCTGTACGAGCGGATGCACTGCTTTGCCATACCGTGTATTTTTCATGCCACGGCGAATGTGATCGTGTATGTGCTGGCCCAGAGCGGGGCGGTACAGAGCGTCCTGTTCAATGGGCCGTGCTGCGTGGTGCTGCTTGCCATAACCGGCGGCGGTATCTGGGTTGTGGAGAGAGGGAAACAAAGAGTCTGACGACACACATATCTTATATTTTTTATCCTATCTTATATTTTTTCCATTTTTTTGTCCCCTGTCCTTTGTATAATATAAGGGGAGGGTTTGTCATGAGGGAAATCAGTTTTGACAGAAAAAGTATCAAGACGCGGTTGCTCACTGCTTTTATCGCGACATCGTTTTTGCCGATCGCGTTGGTGAACATGGCGTTTTATTATAATACATCCAGACAGATCAGGCAGAACGTGGAGAGCATGACGAGTGCTAATCTGGAGCAGACAAAAGTTAGTCTGGATGTGTGGCTGGACTCCTATGAGGATATTCTGTTTCAGGTATACACGGACGATTATATCGTGGAGCTTGTAGATAGGATCAATGCGGGAGAAGATGTGGCAAATAACAGGAAGATGCTCAGAAAGACGCTGCGGGGACTGTTCTATACGAAAGATTACGTTAAATCTATCTCAGTCATTACGGACAGCGGTGAGCTGGTGTTTTATGATCAGCTGACAGCATCTACAACCCGTACTTCATGGATGGATAGTATTTCCATGTCAAAATCAGAGCTTTATGATGTGATCAGCAGTGATAATAAGAACCATATCATCCCTACGGGAGAGAAAGTAGTAGTGGGCAGCAACTCCTGTTACTTGTTCCATATCGGACACCGAATCATTGACTATAGGGATGTGGACAGGCAGTGCGGCATAGTTCTGGTCAGTATTGACGAAGAACTCCTGGAGGAAATTTGTTCTCATGCTACACAGGAGGGGCTGAACTTTATTGTGGATGAGAAAGGCCGCCTGATTTCCTGTTCAGGCTCCGGGGAAATAGGATGTGAAATTCATCCCCAAAATGCATCCGAGGAAGTTCGGAAAGCCGCATATAAACAGACAGCGAAAGAGACAGGAATTCTGGGAGATACGGAGTTGTCCGTCTATTCAGTATATGATGAGGAGACAGGGTGGGAGATCATTCGCGTGACGAACCAAGAGGAGCTGATTTGGAGGCTCAGACAGCAACAGCAGATGATTGTGTTGATTACAGGCCTGTCCTTATTGGCGGCGCTGATCATTATGGTTAGTCAGGTGACCCGGATGACAGGTTCTATCAGAAAAGTGGTGGAAACAATGAGAAAGGCGGGCAGGGGGGACCTGTCTGTTCACGTGGCAGCAGACCGGACGCGTCCCACGGAGATTGAAGTGATTGCTGAAGAGTTCAATTCCATGATGGATAAAATGCAGAAATCCATTGAGAAAGAGAAGAATGCGGAGATTGCTGCCCTGGAGGCGCAGATCAATCCACATTTTCTCTACAATACCCTGGATACGATCAATTGGATGGCGATAGACAGGGATGAATATGAGATCAGTAATATGATCGGAACGCTTGCACATATTTTACGTTACGGTATTACTGACAGCAATGGTATCGTTAAGATCAGGGATGAGGCGGAGTGGTTGAAACAGTACATTTTTTTACAACAGATGAAGTTAAAGAATTCTTTTGACTGCCACATCAATGTAGAGCCGGAGATTCTGGGGATGTCCGTTCACAAGCTGCTCTTGCAGCCTTTTGTGGAAAACGCTATCCTGCATGGATTTGAGGGAATGGAGGGAACGCATCGCCTGCAGATGGATCTGGGGAGGGATGGGGATAATATTAAGATAGAGATTGCTGATAACGGACGGGGAATTCCACCTGAAATGGTGGAGGAGATCAATCAGGGAATTTTCCGAAAAACAGGTGATAAGAACCACATTGGAATGGAGAATGCCATCACGAGAATACGCATGTACTACGGTGAAAGCGCCAGAGTTGCAGTGCAGAGCCAAATTGGGAAAGGAACATTAGTGCAGATATGGATTCCGGTGACAGGAGGAGAAGACTCATGAGAGCGGTGGTTGTGGAAGATGAGATTTTGATTCGCGAGGGATTATGTAAACTAATGGGGAAGATGTTTCCGGATATTGCCATAGTGGGAACAGCCGGCAACGGCAAGGAGGGGCTTGTATGCATAGAGGAGTATGATCCGGATTTGGTCATTACTGATATTAAAATGCCGGTTATGGATGGAATTGAGATGCTTGCGCGGGTTCAGGAACTGGGACTGTTTCCGAAAGTGATCGTTCTGACGGCATATTCTGAATTTCATTATGCGCAGCAGGCAGTCAAACTGGGGGTATGCGATTATATAATCAAGCCGGTGGTAGTACAGGAGTTTGTGCAGACGATCCGCAAGGTGCAGAATCTGTGCGAGCGTGAACAAAAGAGAACACCGGATACAATGGGAAGTCTGGACAATATTGTTTCCGGCATTCTGTATGGAACATCCATGGCGGACGACAAAATGGACGAATTTTTGAACAAAAAATATAATATATTCTATAATACGCCATTTATTGAGCTGCTAATTTATATGGGAGAATGTTACGAGGAGGAGAAAGAGAAGAAGCGGCATGAGCTGCAACGGCTTATGAGAGAAAAAGAAATAGACTGCTGTCTGATTGATATGGAATACGATAAATCTGTTCTTGCGCTGCTCTATGGTTATGAATCCAGGCAGAAAACAGAGCGTTGGTATCAGAACCGGCTCCTGTTTCAAAAGAGAGAGAAAAAGGAGAAAAAGATCAGTTATGCCATGGTGGAAGTAACAGGGATCAGGGAGCTCAGAGCAGGTTATCAGAAACTGTTACCCTATATGGATTGGAATATTGTGTTGGGCGACGATATTCTTATATCCTATCCTAAGATAACGGATGTGCAGACAGAAATCTGCATCTATCCGGTAGAGTTGGAAAATCAGATTAAGGCGGCAATCTGTACGGGGGAGAAAGACAGGGTCAGGGAGATCACCGGACGTTTTCATGAGTATCTCTTAAATGGACGGATATACTCGCCCAAAGAAATCAAGGAATCTTATGTCCGTTTTTTGTGGTCGATCTTAAATATTGCTAAAGAGGTGGGATGCATAGACTATAAAAGCCTTGATCAGAAGAAGCTTCTGGATCGCATTATGGGCGCTAAGACAGAAGCTGAACTGAAAAGAAGCCATGAGGAATTGTTTGAATGTATGAACGTTTCTGAGAAAGGGGCGGAGGCAGTAAGTCTTGCAGTGAAGAAAGCGCAGAGTATGATTCACGAGTTTTATACGGACGGCATTACTTTATGTGAGATTGCGGACAGGCTGAACCTGACACAGGAGTATCTGGGCAGCCAGTTTCATAAAGAACTGGGTGAAAATTTCAGCACCTATATCCGGAATTACCGCCTTGCAAAAGCAAAGGAACTGCTGATCGGGACACAGCTTAAACAATATGAAGTGGCCGAGAAAGTCGGCTATGGGGATTCCAAATATTTTGCAAGAGTTTTTAAAGAATGTGTGGGAATGTCACCCGCCGAGTACAGGAAATCGAACCGGTAAAGCAGAGCAGATTAGATAATTTATCCTTTTTCATTTTTTTCCCGTTTTGGTGGGATGTAAAAGGCGGTATGATAAGTTCATCAAAGGAAAACCGATCTAAAGGTTGGGAGGAGGAAAACATGAAGAAGAAAAATATAACGGCATTATTGATGACAGCAGCATTGAGTGTTGGATTGTTGACGGGATGCGGCGGTTCGGACACAACAGGAAACGGCGCGAGTGAACCTGCCAAAGATTCAGGAGAAGCTGTGCAGGAGAGTACAGCGCAGGAAGATAAGGCAGCAGAGGAGACGGCATCCACCGGAGAGGCGGAGGCAGTCACAATTTGGTACTATTGGGAGACAGAAGGGCATCAGGTGGCATTGGATCAGGTTATTCAGGAATACAACGGGTCACAGAATCGATACGAAGTGACAGCGAAGTATGTGCCTTTTGCGGATTTCAAGAAGCAGCTATCTATTGGCGCATCTGCAGATGAGCTTCCGGATATAGCGATCCTGGATTCGCCAGATCATGCATCTTATGTGGATATGGGCATCTTTGAAGACCTGACAGGTAAGTTTGACGTGAGCAGTTACTATGAGGGAACTGTTAATTCATGTACGGTGGATGACAAATTATACGGTGTGCCTTTTGGCGCTAACTGCCTCGCGCTTTATTACAATGAGGATATGTTGAACGAAGCGGGCTGCAAGGTTCCCACAACATGGGATGAGCTGATGGATGCGGCGAAAGCATTGACTAGCGATTCTGTTACAGGCCTGGCGCTGTGCAGTGTACAGAACGAAGAGGGAACATTTAACTTTGTACCATGGCTTTGGTCAACAGGCGCAACATCTTACAGCATTAACAATGATAACGGCATCCGGGCACTGTCTTATATCCAGAGCCTGATCAATGAGGGCGTCATGAGCAAAGAATGCATCAACTGGACGCAGGGAGATGTGATGAATCAATTTATTGCAGGTAACGTGGCGATGATGGAGAACGGCCCGTGGCAGATTCCTACCATGCAGTCTGAAGCGCCTGATTTAAATTGGAAAGTGACATTGATTCCGAAGGACGCTGAATATGCATCTGTGCTCGGAGGAGAAAATTATGCGGTAATAAATGGCGGTAATGTAGACGGAGCCTTGGATTTCTTAACTTATGCGACTTCCGAGGAGAAAGTTAAATTCCTGATGGATAAATTCGGTTATATATCCGCAGATAAGACTATTGCAGAGAATCAGTTTGATGCAGATTCCCCGTATCTGCCTTTCGTAGAGGAATTGAATTATGCAATGCCGAGAGGACCTTTGGCAGATTGGCCAAGTGTTTCTGATGCAATCTCACTGGCGTTCAATCAGGTCATCACAGGAACGGCGACACCAGAAGATGCGGCGGCACAGGCTCAGACAACAATCGATGGGATCGTGCAATAAAGAGATAGAAGATGGGTTTTTGGTATAATGGAATGAATGTCTGTTGAGGCAGACAGATGTAAAGATAACGAGATCGCTGCTGTACAGAGTGTTACATGAATTAAGCCTGTGCGGCAGCGGTTTTTGTTTAAGAGCAAGGCTTTTGAAGGAGGTTCTTATGGGAAAAGTCAGAAAATTCTTCCGCTATGATAATATAGGGATATTGTTTGTCCTGCCGGCATTTCTGTATATGCTTGTTTTCGTTGGATATCCAATCATACGCAATATCATTTTGAGCTTTCAGGATGTCAATGCGGGGAATCTGGTTCGGGGAACCAGGAATTTTGTTTTGTTTGATAATTATGTGGAGCTTTTTCAGGATGCCGTATTTACGACATCTCTCGGAAATACGCTGTTCTACACGGTTATGTGTCTTGTATTCCAGTTCGTGATCGGGTTTGCGCTGGCACTCTTTTTCAGTCAGAGGTTTTCACTGGCAAAACCAGTGAGGGGAATATTGCTTGTGCCGTGGATGATTCCGGTTACCGTTACGGCGTTAATGTTTAAGCTGTTGTTTGCGACAGAAATTGGGGTGATCAATTATATCTTAAGAAGCCTGCATCTTATTGATCAGAATATTGAGTGGCTTACATCGCCGGGAACAGCGATGTTTGCGCTGATCTGTGCGAATGTCTGGATTGGTATTCCATTCAATATGATATTGATATCTACGGGACTTACCACAATTCCGAAAGAACTGTATGAGAGTGCATCCATTGACGGCGCCGGGAAAGTACAGACCTTTTTCAGAATTACTCTGCCGCTCTTAAGATCCACCATCGAGTCGGTATTGATCCTTGGATTTATCTATACGTTTAAGGTATATGATCTGGTTTATGTTATGACCAGCGGCGGCCCCGTGAATTCAACTCATATGCTGTCCACATATTCCTATAAACTGTCTTTTGAGATGTTCAAATACAGCAAGGGATCTGCAGTGGCGAATGTACTGTTGGTGATTTTACTGATCGTTGGTGTTTTCTATATCAGAGCGACGACGGAGGGAGAGGAAGAATAATGGATGAGGAAAAGAAACTGTCAGGCAATAAGAATATCTTGTTTAGTGTTATTTCGGTGCTGTTTTTGTGCGTTCTGTTGTTTCCCTTATATTGGGCGCTCATCACGTCCTTAAAGACGGAGCAGGAGATTTTTCAGAACCCGCCTACTTTTTATCCCCATATTGTGAACACGAAATCCTATGCCGCACAGGTAGAGACGGGAGATTTCAATATGTTCCGGTCTTTTGCAAACAGCTTTCTGATCTCGCTTGGAGCGACGGTCATTGCAGTTTTGCTGGCAGTGCCGGCTTCCTATGGTATTGCAAAATATCGTTTTCGTGCAAGAAAAGTGATGCTGTTGTCTTTTCTGGTGACACAGATGCTGCCGGTTTCCGTGCTGCTCACACCAATGTTTATCATGTTCAAGAATATGCATGTGTACAACACATGGGTAGCGGCGGTTTTGGCAGATGCTACCATCGGCATACCTTTTTCTGTACTGATCTTAAAAAATTATTTTGCATCTATTCCGAAGGATCTGGAAGAAGCGGCATATTTGGACGGATGTAATAAGTTTGGCGCTTTTGTACGTATTCTGATTCCGATCGCCAAACCAGGTGTGATGGTCTGTGCAATCTTTTCGTTTCTTTATGCATGGGGCGATCTTGCCTATGGCATGACTTTTATTCTCGATCAGGAGAAGAGACCGATCACAGCGGGAATCTTCAATTTTATGGGGCAGTATGGGACAAAGTGGAGTTATCTGACAGCTTTTGCTGTAGTTACGATTATTCCTGTTGCATTAATCTTTATTTTCATGCAAAAATATATTGTGAGCGGTATGACGAGCGGAGCGGTCAAAGGTTAGAGAGTATGATAGGCAGGATTTCGCTCTGATCCGGTGGATGGACAGCGCAGGGAAGGAACAAGGAGGGTAAGCAATGTTAGAAATCAGAGACAATAAGTTGGTGTTCCACTATGATGCGGAGGAGGTGTGGATCGAGCCATGGGGTGCGGATGCACTCAGGGTGCGGGCGACGAAAGAGAGCCGGATGCCTGAAGAGAACTGGGCCCTATGCGATAAGCCCGCGGTGCAGGCGGATATTACATATACGGAGCAGGGTGCCAGGATCGTCAATGGCAGGATATGCGCAAAGATCACGAAGCTTGGCAAGATCACGGTCTATCATGCCGACGGACGGCTGCTCTTAGAGGAATACTGCAGGAACAGGCGGGATATTCTGGACAGAAAGTGCAGCGCGATCGAGGTGGAGGCGCGGGAGTTTAAGCCCATTCAGGGAGGCGATTATCACCTTACGATGCGCTTTGAGTCGGTGGATCCGCGGGAGAAGATCTACGGTATGGGGCAGTACCAACAGCCCTATCTGGATCTGAAAGGTTCGGATCTGGAACTGGCACACCGCAATTCGCAGGCCAGCGTGCCTTTTGCCATATCATCGCTTGGTTATGGTTTCTTATGGAATAACCCGGGCGTGGGACGGGCGGTGTTTGGCAGGAATATCATGAGCTTTGAGGCTTATTCCACCAGGGCTCTGGATTACTGGATCGTGGCGGGAGATACGCCGGCACAGATCGAGGAAGCCTATGCGGCTGTGACAGGGACGGTGCCGATGATGCCGGAATATGGTCTGGGATTCTGGCAGTGTAAACTCCGCTATCAGACGCAGGAAGAACTTTTGGAGGTGGCCAGAGAATACAAGCGAAGGAATCTGCCCATAGACCTGATCGTCATCGATTTCTTCCACTGGCCCAAGCAGGGAGAATGGAAGTTTGATCCGGTGTACTGGCCGGATCCGGCGGCGATGGTGCAGGAACTCAAGGAGATGGGCATTGAACTTATGGTGTCCATATGGCCTACTGTGGATAAGACCTGCGAGAATTATGAAGAGATGCTGGAGAAAGGATATCTGATCCGCACGGAGAGAGGATTTCGTGTGGGATTGGATTTTCAGGGCGCCACCATCCATTATGATGCGACAAATCCGCAGGCCAGGGATTATCTTTGGAGCAAAGCCAAGAAGAATTATTACGATCTGGGAATCAAAGTATTCTGGCTGGATGAGGCGGAACCGGAATTTAGCGTCTATGATTTTGACAATTACCGCTATCATCGCGGAACCAATCTGCAGATCGGCAATACCTATCCGGTAGAGTATGCCAGAACTTTCTATGAGGGCATGGAGCGGGAAGGACAGACAAATATCGTAAATCTTTTGCGCTGCGCCTGGGCAGGAAGCCAGAAATACGGCGCCCTCGTGTGGTCGGGAGACATTGCATCCAGTTATGAGAGCATGAGGAACCAGCTGGCAGCAGGCCTGAATATGGGAATAGCAGGTATTCCCTGGTGGACGACGGATATCGGCGGTTTCCATGGAGGGAATCCTGACGATCCGGCCTTTCGGGAGCTGTTTGCCAGATGGTTCGCCTGGGGGGCATTCTGTCCGGTCATGCGTCTCCATGGCGACAGGGAGCCCAGACAGCCCCAGCAGGGGACGACGGGCGGCGCTTCCTGTTGTTCCGGTGCGGCTAACGAGGTGTGGAGCTACGGGGAGGAAGTCTATGAGATCTGCAGGAAATATATGGAGATCCGGGAGAAGCTGCGTCCCTACACGAGAAAGCTCATGGAGGAGGCCCATGAGAAAGGCACGCCGGTGATGCGGACCCTGTTCTATATGTATCCGCAAGATCCACGCTGCTGGGAAGTGGAGGATGAGTATCTGTACGGAGCGGATCTGCTCGTAGCGCCGGTGCTCCATGCCGGACAGGAGTCAAGAACGGTATATCTTCCGGTTGGACAAGAATGGATCGAGTATGCCACCGGCAAGGAGTATGCAGGGGGGCAGTGCGTGGAGGTGGAAACACCCCTTGATACGATTCCCGTATTTGTCAGGAAAGGGAGCAATACCGGGCTGTGACAGAATAAGCATTTGACATTAGACAGGGCAATAGAGCAAAATGTAGAAAAATATAGGGAAAAACTGTGGATTTTGACTTGTTGACACAGGGTGTCTGACATTTTATAATTCAACTATATGTTATGTTTTAATACACAGAAGCGTTTATATTAGCATGGATAACACAGTGGCAGGGAACTTTGGCACGTCGAAAGTTTTTGCCGGAATAATGTGTGTGACGCGAAGGAGGACTTATGAGTATTATCAATGTTGATGTCAGCAAATGTGTTGGATGTAATGCCTGTGTACGCGCGTGTCCGATGGGAGACGCCAATATTGCCCGCATGGATACCGATGGACAGCTCAAGATCCTGATCGATGACGAGAAGTGTATTAAATGCGGGGCTTGTATCAGGGCATGTTCCCACGATGCGAGATCGTATGAGGACGACACGCAGAAGTTTCTGGCAGACCTGAATGCAGGCCAGGAGATCGCGTTGATCGCAGCGCCTGCGATCAAGATTGCATTTGACGGGAACTGGAGACATGCGCTTCAATGGCTGTCCGATCACGGGATCCGTAAGATTTATGACGTGAGTTTCGGAGCAGATATATGTACCTGGGCGCACCTGCGTTATTATGAGAAGAATCCGGGTCAGAAGCTGATCTCTCAGCCCTGTGCGGCGGTGGTGAACTATGTACAGCGGCATAAGCCGGAGCTTTTTGAGAATCTCTCACCAATTCACAGCCCTATGCTCTGTCTGGCAGTCTACATAAAGAAAGTATTAGGATATAAAGGTAAGATAGCGGCAATCTCCCCCTGTATTGCCAAGATTGAAGAGTTCAGGGAGACAGGGCTTGTGGACTATAATGTTACCATGGAGCATCTGCATCAGTTTTTCAATGAAAACAATGTAAGGCTGCCGGAGGTCAGGATATACAGTTCCTTTGAATTTGACGGCAGTCAGGGATTAGAGGGTGCGATCTATCCGAAACCGGGTGGATTGATGAGCAATATACTGACTCATGCACCGAATTTGAACGTGATCACGTCGGAGGGAACGGATTCGCTGTATCATGATATGGAGACATACAGCAAGTTAAAGGAAACGGATAAGCCCGATCTGTTTGACGTGCTCAACTGTGAAGACGGCTGTAACGGCGGTCCGGCAACCGGAGTGAATTATCAGCGTTTTGCGATGAACAATATCATGCACGACGTAGAGATGCACGCCAGAAAGGTCCGCAAGACTAATACGACTAAGAAAGGCGTGGATCAGCAGTTTGATGAGTTCGACAAGACGCTCAATCTAAATGATTATGTGCGTACGTACAAACGCTATGATATCCATAAAAAGAAAGTAACGGAGCGGGATATTGAGAATGCATTTGGACTGATGGGCAAACACACGAAAGATGATAAGAACTTTGACTGTCATTCCTGTGGTTACGAGTCCTGCCGTGACATGGCGATCGCAATCGCACGCGGGTTGAATGCACCTGAGAACTGCCATGAATTTATGATGCAGTCCATCAAGGAAGAGCGTCAGAGAGTAAGCGCGGTGAACGAGAAAGTTCTGGCAATGAACAACGAGCTGATGCGCGTTTTTGGAAATCTGTATGACAATATCGAGACGGTCAAGCAGGAAGCCGAGCAGATACAGGAAGAGAGCGGCAGAAGCACGCAGGAAATGACGAATGTGTCTACTCGTATGGAAGCGTTGAACCAGATGAATGAGAGTATCACACAGGCCATGCAGGCAATCAATATGAGCGTTGCAAAATACAATGAAATGACGCAGAATGTGGAAAAGATTGCGGGTAAGATCAATCTGCTCTCTCTGAATGCGGCGATCGAGGCGGCAAGGGCCGGTGAGGCGGGACGCGGTTTCGCGGTTGTGGCGTCCAATATACGAGAGCTTTCCGACAATTCCAAGGAATCCGTCGGCAATGCAAAAGAGAGTGACGAGGAAGTCAGGATCGCAATCGAAAATATCAACAGTATCATACATAATTTTGAAGATACGGTTCAGAATCTGATCAGTGTGACCGGTGACGCGATCGAAGGAGTGAAGTCGACTTCCGATAACAGCCGCAGCATCAAGCAGTCTATGGTAGAGCTGGCGCAGCTTGCCAAGGATGTGGAAGAGATGATCGAGGAGACGAATAAGATATTAATGTAAGAAGTAAATATGCAAAGATAGTAGTAAACGGCTGACCCGGTGACAGGTCAGCCGTTTTGCATCGGTGTATCACACCAGAAATTATTGGAAATTTCCGGTAAGCAGATCTTCCAGCGTAATATGGAAAAAGAAATCATGCAGCATTTTGTCGAATCGTGTCCACATCGGGAGCGTAAGACATTTTTCACGGTTGTCGCAAGGCTCTGCGCTGTCTAACAGGCAGGACACAACCGCAAGGCTTCCCTCCGTGAGCTCTAATATCTCACCGACTGTATACTCCGCGGGCGTTCTGGTCAGCATATAGCCGCCGCCTTTTCCGCGCAGGCCCTTCAGGAGTTTATTTTGGACAAGTGTTTTCAATATGATCTCGAGATATTTTTTGGAAATGCCCTGTCTGTCAGCAATTTCATCCAGAGGGATATATCTGTCAGAATTTTGCTCCGCCAGGTCGATCATAACACGCAGCGCGTATCTTCCTTTTGTAGAGACTAGCATAGTAATCCCTCCTTGTGTTTGATATCATATTTAAACAATTATAGTATAGTGATAAAAAGTTTTCAAGGGCATATTAATTATAATACCTATTGACATACTAGGTTTATATGATTATACTGGTGTTACCAAACGAATAATTAGGATTCGTGATGGTCACATTAAGATAAGAACGGAGGTTATTGCATGATCTATATGGATAATGCGGCAACGACGAAGATGAGCAGGGCGGCTGTGGACGCCATGCTGCCGTATCTGGAAGAAATCTGGGGGAATCCCTCCAGTCTGTACGGCATGGGACAGGCGGCGGCAAGAGCGCTGCAGTCGGCCAGAGAACGAATTGCAGACTGCATCGGGGCAGCGCCGGATGAGATCTATTTTACGTCCGGAGGGAGCGAGGCAGACAATCAGGCTATTGTGTCTGCGGCGCAGATTGGCGCCCGTAAGGGAAAGAGACATGTGATATCCACGGCTTTCGAGCATCATGCGGTGCTCCATATGCTCGGGAAACTGGAACAGGAGGGGTTTGAGGTCACTCTGTTGGACGTTCACGAAAACGGCATGATCTATCCGGAGCAGATCGCCGGCGCGATCCGGGAGGATACCTGTCTTGTGACGGTTATGTATGCTAACAATGAGATCGGCTCTGTGATGCCGGTGGCACGGATCGGAGAGATCTGCCGGGAGAGAAATGTAATGTTTCACACGGATGCCGTACAGGCGGCAGGGCATGTGCCCATTCATGTAGGGGAACAGAAGATTGACCTACTCAGTCTATCTGCGCATAAGTTTCATGGACCTAAAGGAATCGGTGTGCTCTATGCACGAAAAGGCATTGTACTTACAAATCTGATCGAGGGCGGCGCGCAGGAACGGGGCAGACGTGCCGGGACAGAAAATGTTCCGGCGGTGATGGGAATGGCAGCGGCTCTGGAAGAGGCCTGCGGGCGCAGAGAGGAATACAGCCGGAAGCTGTCTTGTTTGCGGGATCAATTGATCGACGGATTGTCGAAGATTCCCCATGCAGTACTCAATGGCGACAGATTTGACCGGCTGCCGGGCAATGTGAGTTTCTGCTTTGAGGGCATTGAGGGGGAAAGCCTGCTCCTGCTCTTAGATGACAGGGGAATCTGTGCTTCTTCCGGATCGGCCTGCACATCCGGCTCCCTGGAGCCAAGCCATGTGCTCTTAGCGATCGGCAGGCCCCATGAGATCGCGCATGGTTCATTAAGACTGACTTTATCTGCGGACAATACGAAAGAAGATGTGGAACAGGCGCTGCGGGATATTCCTGAGGCAGTGCAGCGGCTGCGGGATATGTCGCCTCTGTGGAGGGATAAAGTGAATGGAAAAAGGAAATTTCTGCTGCCCTGAGAGAGCAGCTATCGGATTTACAGGAAAGGAGTATGGAAGATGGTATTATACGGTGAAAAGGTGATGGATCATTTTCGAAATCCCCGCAACGCAGGGACAATAGACAATGCTGACGGAGTCGGTGAGGCTGGCAACGCACGCTGCGGAGACATCATGAAGATCTATCTGAAAATAGACGATGACAGGGTGACGGATGTGAAATTTGAAACTTTCGGATGCGGATCTGCCATTGCCTCCAGTTCCATGGCAACGGAGATGATCAAGGGGAAAAGTCTTGCGGATGTGAAGCAGCTTACCAACCAGGCTGTGACGGAGGCGCTTGGAGGCCTGCCCGCACACAAGCTTCATTGTTCCGTATTGGCCCAGGAGGCGATTCAGGCAGCGGTGAAAGATTATTATGATAAAAATGATAAAGGGAAGTGGGCATAGACTGTCATAGATGTTAAGATATCCTTAAGATTATTGAGTTTTAAACAAAAGTGTGATAGGTTAAAGGCATAAACTGTATCAGCAGAGAAAAGGGACGGGTGTACGGATGAAGAGTAAATTGTATTATGTACTATTTTTTTTATATGCCATTGTAGTGGCGTTTGTGTTGGATCTGAATGGAGTGTTTACAGGGGAAGAGAGTTCCTTTGTCAATCTGGTGATCAATATCGGATTTCTGATCATTATCGGGATTCTTTTCATCATATCTTCCGTTAGTTTCGGCAGGCTTAACAGGGTCACATACGAACTTGAGGATGTTATGATCCGCCTGCAGAAGGAATATAAGGAGGCGAACGGAAAGAATCTCTGGGGAAATTACAAGGATAACGCCGAGTTCTTTGAGGAGGGCGTATTGCAGGATGCATTCAATAAGTACTGCCTGCGCATCAAAAGCGCGAAGTCGAAAAGAGGCATGGGCGTATCCTGTGATCTGGAAGAATATATCAATGAGGATCTTCTGGACAGGGTAGGCATGAATTTCTATAATTCCGGGATATCCGGAACACTTACGGGTCTTGGTATTTTGGGCACATTTCTTGGACTGTCCATGGGTCTTGGTGCATTCAGCGGGGATGATATCTTTACGATCTCCGATAACGTAGGCGCGTTGCTTTCGGGCATGAAAGTGGCATTCCACACTTCTGTATATGGTATTTTGTTCTCATTGGTATTTAATTTTGTCTATCGGAGCATTATGTCGGACGCCTACGAGACGCTGGATGAGTTCCTGAGCGTGTTCCGTCAGACCACACAGCCGCATGTTGTGAAGGATGATGAGACTTCTGCGACGATGCTTGTCTATCAGGCCGGAATGGCGAACTCCTTAAAACAGATGCTCGAGCTGATGAAAGGCAATGCGGAACAACAGACGGCGGGCGTAGACCGTATCGTGGAGCAGTTTACGAAACAGATGCAGTCTGCTTTGGATACGGACTTTAAGAAACTCGGTAATGTCTTAAAGAGCGCGGGAGAATCGCAGGCTGCCAGCGCCGCGAATGCGGACAGGATGGTGGAGGCGGTCACCGCATTGGTGGAAGTCAACCGCAATGTGCAGGAGACACTGGTACATGTCATGGAAAGACAGGAAGTGTTTGCGAAAGAGATTGAGGAGCAGAAGAAAATGCTGTCGGATACGTGCAGTGACATGAGCGACGAGATCAGCAGCCAGATCTATACATTTGAGCAGATGAGGAATTTGTATGAGAAATAGACGAAAGAACCGGGAAGCTTTTGCAGAGCACAGCTATTGGCAGTCCTATTCGGATATGATGGCGGCGCTTCTGCTGATCTTCATTTTGATGATAGCGATCACGCTTACCATATACAGACAGAAAACGAACGATCTGGATCAGACACGGCTGGAGCTTAGTACCGCACAGAGTCAGTTAGATAAGACGATAGAAGATCTGGAGCTCTCCAAGGCGGAGCTTGAGCGTTCCAATGAGGAACTTGCGTCTTCTCTGGCCGAGCTGCAGCAGGCATACGAGCAGGCTGCCCTGACGAAAGAGGAATTGGACAATGCCTATCTGGAGATAGAAGACGCCAGAAAAGAGTTGACGACGACAAAACAGGAGCTGCGGGACATCGTGGGCATCCGGACGGATATAATCGGGGCGCTGCAGTCCGCGTTCAGTAATTCCACGATGAAAGTAGATGCACAGACAGGCTCGATCACGTTCTCTTCGGATGTGCTTTTCCGTTATAACAGTTCCTCACTGACAGCGGACAGTAAGGAGACATTGAAAAATATCATTCCTATGTATTTGGATGTGCTGCTGCAGGATCAGTTCCGCGGCTATATTGCGGAGATCATCATTGAGGGTCATACGGATACGGACGGCGGCTACCAGAGCAATATGAAGCTGTCCTATGCGCGTGCCAACGCCGTGGCGGATTTCTGCCTGAACAAGAGAAACGGCTTGAGCGAGACGGAGATCGAGCAGCTTCAGAAGCTTCTCACCGTCAACGGCAAATCATGGAGCAATCCGATTTATGAGCAGGACGCTTCCGGCAATCCCACGCAGGAAGTGGATATGCCGGCGTCCAGAAGAGTGGAGATTAAATTCCGTCTCAAAGAGGACGAGATGATAGAGAAGATCGCGGGAGTTTTGGATCAGGAATAGGACTATTCTCTCATGTCTTTTATATACATTAGCACACAGACAATTGCTAACGCTGTTTCCACAACAGGCTGCGCCGCGATCACGCCGTTTAATTTCCATAGATGATTTAGAATGATCACGCCGGGAATGAATAACACGGCATTTCTCAATAAAGTAATGGTCAGGGATTTCAACGCTTTGCCCAATGCCTGGAAGTAACTCGTCATCATATTGATCACGCCAAGTAAAGGCGCTGACAGACTCAGGATTTTCAAAAAACCTCCTGTTTGTTCGATCAATGTCTCGTCTTCGAGGAAGACGGCGGCGAGTGGTTTACAAAGAAGCACAAAGATACCTGTAAATACTGCGCCCATGAGGATACCGTACAGTACCGTGCGCCTTACGATGCCATGCATCTGCTCTTTGTTATCCGCGCCGTAACAATACCCTACCAGAGGAGCAACACCCTGAGATAATCCAACTGACAGCAGGATTGGGATCATATCAAGTTTATAGGCAATGCCATAAGAGGCTACCGCATCGGAACCATAGATACCGATATAGTTGTTGAGTACTATGTTGGAAACACTCATGAGTACGGTAATAAGAGCGCCCGGCACACCGATGCTTACGACATTGCGGATCATTGAGGCATTGGGAGCAAAATGTCCTGGGGATAATATTGTCAATGGATTGTTTTTGCGTTCTTCACGGATCATGCAGACGATATAGTAGACTGTCGCAAACACAAAGCCCAGAGATGTGGCGAGTGCGGCTCCTGCAGTTCCCCATCCAAAGACAGCTATGAAAACATAATCGAGTATCATATTGATTACATTTCCAAGCACCAATCCAACGGTGCTTTCTTTGATCAGGCCGATCGAACGGAACAAATGAACAAATCCGTTTGCCAGCATGATAAAAGGAGCGCCGATAAAGATCCATTTCAGATAATCGCATGTATATGCGATATTGTCCGCATCTGCTCCGGATATTTGGGCCAGCGGCTTCAACAATGCCAGTCCCAGAACAAGCATGATAATACCTGCTCCGATCATCGCATAGATGCAGAAATTCATTGTCGCTCCGGATTCCTTTTTCTTGTTTTCCCCAAGCAGCCTGGCGATCACGCTGCTGCCTCCCATACCAAAAATGCAGGCGATCGACATGATAATAAGCAATATTGGCGCACACAACGTCACTGCGGCAATTGTAGCAGGTTCTTTTGTCAAAGAGACAAAGAAGGTGTCGGCAATGTTATAAATAAGCGTCGTAAGCTGTCCCAGCATAGCGGGTAATCCGACCCGCCAGATTGCTTTGGAAATATTTTTTTCTTCATAAACAGATGTCATAATTTTTTCCTCCTTGCATTGTACATCATTGTAATGTAAAATGAATTCCAAAAACGCGACATATGTCTTGCTGGCGGAGAGATTATGGAAAGAATATATGATAAAGAAAGGGTTGCTGCCTGCATTGCCAAAAGCAAATACCATGCGGTGCTTATCTCGTTAGACGTGGCTTATTATCTGATCAAATATGAGAAAGGAGAACTGGTGAGCTCGCCTTTTCAGGAGGAAGCTTTGTTTCAAATTGTGGAGCAGGGCTCTATTAATATCTGTCTTATCCGTGATGACGGCACACGCTATGCTTTGTCGAAAGGCACGACAGATTATTTTCTGGGAGACATGGATATCTTTTGTCCCAAAAGCGGCAATATTTATGCCGAAGCGGCCGAGAGTCTGACCTGCATCGCATTTTCCCTTGAAAAACACAGGGAGCAATTGCTCTCAGATCATAACTTTCTGGGACTTATCTGCCGTAGTCTTGCATCCAAGATCGAGGCAATGACTACTTTGGACGCCGCGCCTGCATCCCTTACGGAACGGGTTATGACTTACATGAAGTATAAATGCGAGGATGGAACCTTAAAAGGGGTGGAGAAAGCGGCATTTCACCTTCATTGCAGCGCGAGACAGCTGCAAAGGATTTTGAATCGGAACGAGGAGGCTGGACTGGTCACAAAACTGGGAAAAGGGACATACAAGCTGGTGCAGGAAGACAACAAGATCCCCTCCGGTGTCTGAGCCCGGCGAGCGCTATAGTGGATTGTGGAAAGATGACGAATAGAGTATAATGTGAAAGGAGATTGAGAGAGCCCTTTAGCGAAAGGAACAGCTATGACATGAAGATTATCGTTTTGATGGAAGATACTTGCGGCAATAGGGCCTGTGCCTATGAACATGGTCTGAGCCTCTATATAGAAACAAAGAACCATAAACTGTTGATGGACGCCGGGGCCAGTGACAGGACTTTGGAGAATGCGGCAAAGCTTGGGGTGGATCTGTCCCAGGTGGATACGGTGGTGCTAAGCCATGGTCATTATGACCATGCCGGCGCACTTAGGACTTTCCGGAAGATGAACCGAAGCGCTGTCATCTATATGCAGCAAAGCGCCCTGGCAGATTATTATCATGGGGAGCGGTATATCGGCATTGACAAGGAGATCGGACGGATGCCGGGGGTAAGGCTTTTGTCCGGCGGCTTGACGATCGATGAGGAGCTTTCTGTTTTCACCGGGATTACGGGCAGGAGATTCTGGCCTGGCAGCAATATCGGACTGTCGGTGCGTATGAGCGGAGACGCCGGGCAGGAACAGAGCGTGCAGGATGTATTTGCCCATGAACAGTGTCTGGTCATCCGGGAAAAGAAGAATCTGCTCCTTTCAGGATGCGCCCACAACGGCATTTTGAATATCCTTGACCGGTACAGGGAACTGTATGGTGGAAATCCTGACGTGGTGATCAGTGGTTTCCATATGATGAAAAAGACGGACTATACCGAGGAAGAGAAGACGGTGATCAGGCAGACTGCAGAAGAACTTGGGAAGACAGACGCCATCTTCTATACCGGGCATTGTACGGGTCAGAGAGCGATCGACTTGATGAAACCGATTCTGGGAGAGCAGCTTCAACAGATCCGCTGTGGAATGGAATTAGGCAGTTCGATGGTAAATCAGATAATATAGGAGTATCGTTGATGGAAAAAGTAAAGAAAGCATGCAAAGCAGCGGTGATAATATTGGCGGTTATGCTCCTGGCAGCAGGCGCATATGTGGTATATGTGTTTACATCATATTATCGGCTGCCGGATGGATTGACTCTTGAGGTCAATATAAGCGGCTCCGACAGTGATCTTGACCAGGATTTTCGGGTAAGCCGGGGTGAAGAATACGAGATCATGACGTACAATATCGGATTTGGCGCGTACAAGGAAGACTACAGTTTCTTTATGGATGGCGGCAAGTCATCCTGGGCAGCGGACCGGAACAGCGTTCTGGCGTCCGTCTCTGCGATGGCCGGGATAGTCAATGAAGCAGCCCCGGATTTTATTTTGCTGCAGGAAGTCGACCGGGATGGAACGAGGAGCTACCATGTGGATGAATTGGAACTTCTGAACGGGTTTTTGAAAGGCTATTATTATGATTTTGCCCAGAACTATGATTCTCCTTTTCTCCTTTTCCCGCCATGGCAGCCTCATGGGACGAATGTGGCAGGGTTAGTGACTTATTCCCGGGGAGAGATTACGGATACGATGAGAAGAAGCTTCCCGATTTCGGATTCTTTGAGTAAATTCGTGGATTTGGACAGATGCTATTCCATTTCACGTATTCCAATGGAGGGAGGAGGGTACCTGTGTCTCTACCATGTGCATCTGTCGGCCTATGGCAGCAACGACGAGATCAGGACGGGACAGCTTTCCATGCTGTTTGCAGATATGTCGGCGGATTATGCGGAGGGAAATTACGTGATCTGCGGTGGTGATTATAACCACAATATGAAAGAGGAAATGAGAGACAATGTACCGGAGTGGGCCAGCCCGTTCCCCCGCGAGGATATCCCGGCAGGATTTCATATGGCTATTGACGATGCAATATCGCCGGAGGACATTGCGCATGATTCCTGCCGGAATGCCAATGAACCTTATGAGGAGGGAAAGACGTTCACGATCACATTGGACGGCTTTATCGTGTCTGACAATGTGACAGTGAAAAAATATCAGAATCTGGACTATGGATATGAGAATTCCGACCATGATCCGGTACTGATGCGGTTTGTACTGGAGTGAGACTATGGTACGGAAATAGACAGATCAAAGATAACGAACCGGAAAGGCCTGTAGTTGTTTGACAGCTACGGGTTTTTGTTTTGCTTTTTTCCATCTCTCATTTTATTTTTGTACATTTACGGCCAAAACAGCCTAAATTATAATAAATGCATAAGAAATATTTCTTTATGCATGAAAAATTTGAAAAAATGAACAGTATGAAATGAAGACGGAGGAAATGTAATGAAAAAAATATTAGCATATGCCCTGATCGGAACTATGAGTTTGGGCATTTTGGCAGGTTGTGGAAATCAAGGCGCAGCTCCGGCAGGTCAGGAGGCTTCCAATGTGGAAAGCAATGATTCTCAGGAGCCGGCAGAAGACGGCGCAGAGCAGGAAGAAACCAGTGCCGGCGGGGAGGTGACCATCAGTGCGATGATACAGCAGTCCAGATATTATGATGGTCTGCAGGCTATGATCGACAAGCTTAAAGAGGAAGAGAACATTATAATCGACGTGCAGGTAGTTCCCGATGCAGAGTCTTTAAATATGCTCAAAATGAAGCTGAATTCCGGTGAGGCGCCGGATCTGATCGATTACAACATACCGGCGATTTATGATATCGTGGATCCGGCGAAGAATTTTGCCGATATGAGCGGCGAAGCATGGGTTAGCCGCCTGCAGATACCGGATAATGTGACTTGCAAGGCGGATGGAAAGATTTATGGTTTTCCTTTCCTGAGCGTACCCGGCACACATGGATTTATCTATAATATGGAAGCTTTTGAGAAAGCGGGCATAACAGATGTACCTACCACATGGGATGAGCTGCTGGAGACATGCGAGACATTAAAGGCAGCGGGGATCACGCCCATCTATGTTCCCAAGGACAGCTGGGTACCGCAGATCCTTATGACAGATAACTTTGCAAAGATTCTTGGCGCCGATGGAGCGCAGGAGTTTGCGGATAAGCTGATGAATAATGAAGCGAAATGGACGGACATGCCGGAGTTAGCGGAAGTGATCGATCAGTACCTGGATCTGTATGCACTGGGATATGTCAATGAAAATTTTGCATCCGCTACTTATGATGACGCCATTGCGGCTGTTGCGGATGGTTCGGCAGCAATGCATTTCAACGGAGATTTCTTTGCGGCAAGTGTTTTGGAGGCAAATCCCGACGCCAAGGTGGGTATGTTTGCCATGTCCATGAAAGACGGTGTGGATGTAGCTACAGAGAATATGTCTTCTCCGGGTTTTGTAGCTTATAAAGATTCCGAGAATCTGGATACAGTAAAGAAAGTACTTGATCTTTGGTCCACACCGGAATATGCGGATCTCTATTTTGTGGGCCGTCCGGGATTCCCGGCTTTTGCGGATGTAAACGGTGGAGAGGTTCCCTCATACTTAGAGGATATCAACGATAAGTTCATCAAATCAGGCAAGGTGATTCCGGAGTGGAACTACTATGTCATGGATCTGAATGCACTGTGCGAGGGCAGCCTGTACGTATACTATGTAGATGCACCGGCTAAAGGAAATATGGATGGAACAGCCATCCTGGAGAAATTCCAGAATGATTTTGAGCAGTATATGAGAGATCAGGGTGTGGAAGCATTTAATTAATCTGACTGTTTGACAACGGATGTACCCGGCAACGGGGCGTCCGTTGTTTCTTAAAGAAGACAGAAAAGAGAACGAATGTTCTTGGGAGAGTGTTTATGAAAAATAGAGTGAAAGAGAAAATATATCCGGGCTGGATGTGCATTCCCGCCATTGGTGTATATACGTTATTTTATATCGTACCGATCGTGTCTGCTTTCTTCTTTTCCTTTACCGACTGGAATATGGATCGGATGGATTCACCCCGGTTCACCGGTCTGCGTAATTTTATCAATTTGTTTCAGGACGAGATTTTCTGGCGGTCAGTAAGCAATACGGCGCTTTTTGCAGCCATGACTACGGTTTTTAAGCTGGTGGTGGGTCTGGCTCTCGCGCTGCTCGTAGTACAGAAATTTAGAGGGAACAGCTTTTTTCGCACCATATTTTATCTGCCTTGTGTGTTAAGCTGTATGATCATCGGGCTTTTGTTTACCGGAATTCTCAAACAGGACGGGCTTTTGAATAATGCTCTTGCGGCAGTCGGATTGGACTCCATGGTCTGCGACTGGCTGGGCAGGTATGGAACAGCCATGTTCTGGATCATATTGATTGAAGTTTGGATGTGGGCAGGATTCAATATGTTTCTTTTTATTTCAGGTCTGCAGTCCATTCCGGCGGAGCTATATGAAAGCGCTCAGATTGACGGAGCGGGCACATGGAAACGGTTTGTCAAAATCACGCTGCCCATGCTTGCGCCTTCCTTTACCGTAGTGACGACACTGAATATTACAGGCGGTCTGAAAGTTTTTGATCTTGTATACGCTTTGACAGGAGGCGGCCCCGGCTTTGATACGCAGGTACTCAGCACATATGCCTACAGGGCTTTCGGATTGGGACTGCTGGGTAAGTCGAGCGCCAGCTCCATGATATTGTCGGTGGGAGTTGTACTGGTGACATTTGCATTGAACCGCTTTTTGAGGTCTAAGGAGGTAGAGTCATAATGAAAGAAAAGAAGAGAAGCAAGATCATTGCTTTTGTACTCTGTCTGGCAGCAGCGCCTGTGTTTTTGATACCGATTGTCATGATGGCTCTTGGATCTTTTAAGACCCAGGGGGAAGCGCTGCGCATGGATCTGAGCCTGCCGGAGAAGTTCATGCTTGACAATTACAGGCATGTGATGGAAACCGGGAACATATTGAGAGGATATAGAAACAGTCTGATCATAACGGTGGCTGCAGTCGTGCTCGTAATTGTCATGGGAAGTATGGCCGGTATTGTTATTTCCAGAAGGAATGACAAAAAGGTGAATGTGGTGTATTATTATTTCATCTTTGGATTGACGGCTACGATGCAGCTGGTAACTACGTATTTTCTGCTGCTGAAAATGCATATGCTGGAATCTTATCTGGGGGTTATCATGGTATTTACAGCCATTAATCTGCCGTTTGCAGTCATGACTTTTGCGAGTTTTGTGACCGGGATACCGAGAGAGATTGACGAGGCGGCTATCATTGACGGATGCAGCACGCTGCAGATGTTCTTCCGGGTGTTGATTCCTATTATGAAACCGGCGGTGATCACGAATCTGATCATTGCGGCGATCAGCGTATGGAACAATTTCCAGGTGCCGTTGTATTTGATGAGCAGTTCCAAACGGACGACGATCCCGATGATGGTATACAATTTCTATGGTTTATATGCCAGGGACTGGCAGTATGTGTTTGCGGCTATCGTGTTTACTGTCCTGCCGATCATAGTGCTGTATCTGTGCCTGCAGAAATATATTGTGGAAGGAATGACGGCGGGTGCGGTAAAAGGATAAGGAAAGGATATCATGTATGTTCCGGAAATTTCGTTTTCAGACTAAAATGATCTTGCTGCCCAATATTGTTCTCTTGATCGTTGCGGTGGCTATTGCCGGTATCTTCTATAACAGAATGCGCAATACCATGATCGAAAGAAGTCTTGAAGACTTTAGAATCGTGTCGGACAGTGTTGCCAGTCAGATTGATAATCATTTCTATCTGATGGATAAGACGGCGCTGCAGATCGCCGCGAATCCCGATATTGTCCGGCTCTTCTTTAACACGGGACAGAATGCCGAATTCAATTATTTTGTACAGGAACCTCTTGTCAATGCGGAAGTGGTAAGGCTGTTGAATTCCTATAATTTTAAGAGAGATGGGTTTGAAAGGATATGCCTGTACAACGGCTATCATGATTTTGTGTACACGGCTACGGCCCCGACTACGGAATCGGGGATTGATCAGTGGTTTGCCAGCAGTAAGTTTTCGGAAGTGGAACATTTTTTTGAAGAGCAGGGAAATTATGTCTATTACGTGGAGCCGTCGGAAGATATTCTCAATGATACCGGATTGTCCGGACAGCCTTATTTCTCGGTGATCCGCCAGATCAAAAACTATACGACCAACGATCAGGCATGCGGTTATGTGGAAGTGCAGGAATTCATCCGGTGGATCGACCGGGTTGTGGAAGATGCGGGGCAGAGCATCTATGTAGGTATGGTAGATGAAGAGGGTGCGGCAGTTTATCTGGGTCCGTCGATCTATGATGCTGGGCGGGAAGATGAGTTTGCACAGATGATTTCAGGCTGCGGCGGATGCAGCGACAGTATTTGGAGCGGGGAGTCAGCCAATAGAAACGGCGGGATGCTATACTGCAAAAAACTTGCAAATGCCCCGTATTATATTGTTTTTGCCAGGGAGAAAGATTCGGAGATCTCATTTTTTAACAGGTATAATCAGATCATCCTTCTGACGGTCTGTCTGATCCTTGTCACGGCAGTGATTACGGAGATACTGCTTGTCCGCAGATTCTCCAGACCTCTGGAGGAACTAAACCGCTCGGTGCGCAATGTGACGCTCTCACATCCCCAGCTGGAAGTGAGCGGTGCGAAGAACAATGACGAGCTGGTACGACTGCAATGGACTTTCAATGCGATGATCGGGCAGATGAAACAGGCTATGGAGAGGGAATATGCGTCTGTGGCCAATGAGATGAAAGCGCAGTTTCTGGCTTTTCAGTCACAGATGAATCCACATTTCCTATATAATATACTTGCCATTATTTCCATTGAGGCCGAGGAGTACGGCAACGACAAGATTCCGGATATGTGCGCTCGGCTGCGGCGGATGATGGCTTACAGTTCCTCCATTGATAACGGCTACAGCCGGATGAAAGAAGAACTGGATTATGTGCTGGATTATATGGAACTGATGAAAGTGCGTTATGAGGAATTGTTTGTATATGATCTGGAAGTCGACAGGAAACTGTGGAACGCCACAATTCCGAAGTATATTCTTCAGCCAATCTGTGAGAACAGTTTTAAACACGCTTTTAAGAATGTGGAACCGGTCTGGAAGATCAGGATTGCCGTTTATGATCAGGACGGAAAGTGGATGGTTGAGATTCATGATAACGGAACGGGGTTCACGGAAGAATATCTGAAAGAATTCGAAGCGATGAAAGAGGAGCTGACTCTGGAAAAAGTGCGGAATATGCTGGAGGACAGTAAAGTGGGCGGGCTTGCGATTCCCAACGTATATATGCGTATGCTGCTTTGCTATGAAGAGGGATTTGTCTTCCGGATCGGTAACGATGCAGATGGTGCGGTCGTTGTATTAGGAGGGGAATTGGATGATCAGGGTTCTTGTGGCTGAGGATGAACTGCCCTTATTGCGGGGAATCAGCAGACTGATTGAGGGGTTAAATGAGGATTTTAAGGTAGTTAAAATGGCCAAAACCGGTAAAGAGGCTATGGACTATCTGGAACAGGAGCAGGTGGACGTCATATTTACGGATATTAACATGCCTGTGGTGGACGGACTGAAACTGTTAGAATATGTGAGAGCAAAGATACCTTGTGCGGTCAGTGTGGTGATCAGTGGATATCAGGATTTTACTTATGCCCAGAAAGCGCTGCAGTATGGAGTAAAAAACTATTTGATCAAGCCTGTGGATAAGAAAGAGCTGAGTCAGCTTCTTGAACAGGTGCAGGACGCCTTTTATGCCCGTGAGAGGGAGTGGAAAGAACAGATTCTTGAGAGCATGGTACACGGAAAGGTGGTACAGGGAAAGAATCAGGGACGGGCAGATATCGTCATAGGCAAGATATATCCGGTATATCTGATCGCGAAAGCCTACTGCCTCTATGATCTTGAGGATGAAGGGACAGGATCTGAGGTATGGAGAAAGTTAAAGGTGGAGGAGTTCCCGTGGCTGGCACAGTATCGTGTGGCGAAAATATATTCTTATGACGGGAGAAATTCCAACGAAATGCTGCTGCTGTTGGAGGCGGAAGACAGACCGGATGTGGAGGGTCTGCTTGCGAAGATGCGGGAATGGGGAGAGATTGCCTGCCCGATCGCTGCGGCAGCAGGCGAACCTGTGGAGGACGGAACCAATCTGCGCAAAGATATCGGTAAGCTGCGCAAGATGATTTATACCAATTGGGTGTATGGACGCAGCGGGATCGTGGATCAAGGCAGTGCACGGACTTTCCATCTGCACAAAACGTCCGGAGAAGCGCTGCAGTATATGATAAAAAACAGACAGTTTAAAGATTTCCGCAGGCTGATGATGGATGTAAAAGAGCAGATGCGCACGGAGCAGGTTACCCAGTATGCCATGGAGCTTTGCCTGAGCGACATCATGATGCTTCTGCGGACTTACGGAGCGGTGGAGCAGGGAAAAGAGAAGGGCGATATGCGTTACGACATTAACGGCATGGCGGCCCGGGCAGAGAATCTCGATGGTATCTTCGAGGAATTTCTGCTTTGGTGCCATGAGATGATGTTTATGGAGAAAGAAAAGGACACAAAAGCCCTGATGGAGAAGCTGGATGTCTATATCCAGACGCATTATAAAGAACCGCTGAGCACAAAGATGCTTTCTTTGGAGTTTGGTTTGGTACCGTCTTATCTAAGCAAGCTTTTTTACGACTATAAGGGCTTTACGCCCAATCATTACATTCAGGAGATACGGATTGAGAAAGCGAAAGAGCTGCTGACCGGCTGTCCGGAGATGATGACGAAAGATATCGCACTGATGATCGGCTATGTCGATCCCAGTTATTTCTCTAAGGTGTTTAAAAAAAGTACGGGTGTGTATCCGTCAGAATATAGAGCAAACGATATGCATGGGAGGTTGTTATGGGAAAAACAGCAGTGAGTCTGACAGGGGGAAGACAGAACAGTTTATGGGAAGGGATGCAGGTTTTTGTAGAACAGTACGGCTATGTTCTGACAGAAGACGACAAGGAGGCCGCCTTGCTGGTGACAGGACATCTTTCCGGAGAAGAAAGACTGGTAGTGGAGAGAACAGGAGCGGGCTGCGATATTTATTATCGGGAAAAGGCGCATTTCTACAGAGGACTCAGCCTGCTTTTTCAACATAGCGGACAAGAAGAGCTCAGGATAGAGGAGAAAGTCAATTTCGAATCCAACGGTATGATGGTGGACTGCTCCAGGAACGGAGTTCCCCGGCTGAATACATTACAACAGTATATCATGTGGATGGCGGCATTTGGGATGAACCGCCTTTATCTGTACATGGAGGATACATTAGAGATAGAAGGGTATCCTTTCTGGGGTTATTTAAGAGGGCGCTACGGTAAGCAGGAAATGCGGCGGTGCGACAGTTTTGCAAGGCTCTTTGGCATTACGCTGATTCCGTGCATACAGACGCTTGCCCATCTCAGAACGATATTACATCTGCCGGCATTTGCGCAGTATCAGGATATTGACGATATTCTTCTTCTGGAGGATGAGAAGACAAGGGAGCTTCTCCGAGCTCTTCTGACAACAGTGTCAGAATGCTTTTCAGGCGGTATCGTCCATCTTGGCATGGATGAGGCGGCTCATCTTGGCCGGGGAAAATATATGGAGCAGCACGGGCCGGAAGAGGGGGCGAGACTGATGAAACGCCATCTTACGTGGCTCATGGAAGAGTGCCGCATACGGGGACTGCAGCCGATGATCTGGTCCGACATGTATCTTCAGCTTAATTTTGGGACGCAGTCTTATTACGGAGTAGACAGGGATGCGGTTCCGAGGGGCAGCGAGAATCTGTCCGAAGAAGTGACGCTCTGTTATTGGGACTATTATCATGAAGAAAAGGAATTCTATGCAGACTATATCCGGCTGCATCAGAAATTGGGGAATCCGCTTGTATTTGCCGGAGGTGCATGGACGTGGAACGGCATGGCGCCCTGCGTGAGCAGAGCGCTCAGGATGTCCTGTGATGCGCTGGAGGCATGTGTGGAAACAGGAACGAAAGATGTTTTTGTTACGGCATGGATGGATAACGGGGCGGAAACGCCGCTGCTTACCGTACTTCCCGCTCTGGCTCTCTATGGCGAATATGGGTTTGGGGAATGTCCGGACAGCCGCAGACTGGAAGAACGATTTGCTTTTTGCCTTGGGAAGAAACTGGATCAGTACCGTCTGTTGGATGCTTTCGACAATCCATGCTACAGGGAATACATAAAGGAGGAGCCTCTCAGATGCTCTGATCACAACAGATTCAGCCTAAACCCGTCCAAAACTTTCCTGTATCAGGATAATCTGATGGGGATTTATGACAAAATGTATGACGGCAGGGAAATGGCAGGGCAATATTTGTCCGTGGCAGAAAAACTGGAGGCTGTTTTGGACAAAGAGGAGAGCATGAATGAGGACGACAGGCGCTTATTTGGTTACTACCGTGTTTTGGCCAGGCTGTTGTCCCTGAAAGCAGATGTTGGTATACGGATACGGGAAGCCTATAAAGGCGGTGACCGGGAAACGATAAAAGAGATCGCCAGGAATGACCTTGGGAAAATAACGGCGCTTGCGCAGGAGCTTAGCTGGCGGCGGGAGCAGATTTGGATGGAAGAGTATAAGCCTTTCGGGTATGAAGTGCTGGATATCCGTATGGCAGGGGTGGCACAGCGCGCTTTTTCGGCGGCACAGCGGATCGAGGGCTTTCTGTCCGGACGCTTTGTGCGGCTGCCGGAGCTGGAAGAAGAGATTCTTCCCTATAAGACAGAAGAAATGATGGAGGGTGACTTGCAGCGAGGGCTCTATCTCTGGGAGAGAATTGTCACGGCGGGGAACATAGACGGGGTGTAGAACAGAATGCGTCCGGCGCTTATGAGGCGTCAGACGCATTTTTGTGTATAATGTGGAACAGCGGGCGGAACAGTACGAGTGTGAGAACAAAATTTCCGGCGCAGTGAAGTATATCGTAGGGGATGCCTGCCGTCCAGTAGGCAAATGCTGCGCCCGGACCTCCGGATATCAGATATGGAATGGCGCAGAGTGCGCCAAACATGAGTCCAAAAGCTCCGGCGACCACCGCCCATAGAATAACGGAGGTGTTTTGGCGAAAAGCCAGAACGATCAGTGCCAGTATGCTCCAGATATATAAATAGCTGATCCACCAGATGCCGAACCCAAAAACCAATCCCTCCAATAAAACAAACGTATAGATGACAGGAAAGACTTTCTTACCGTAAGTAAGCGTATAAATGATCAACAAAACGGTGACCGGCTCGATGTTGGGGAGCGATGCCATCCCAAGCTGTCCCAGGAACAGGATCGCACTGAGAAAGCCCATGGTGACGATCGTTCTGATTTGTTTGGAAAGAGCTGTCTGTTCCATGGCGCACTCCTAGTAGCCGACCGTCAGCGTCAGTTCGTACTGGTCTTTGTCGGCGATGGGAGTCTGGTCGGCGGAGGTGTTGAGCATTTCGCCGCTCTTGGTGATGCACCACCATTCCTGATTGCCGTCATCTGCCGTTTCTCCGTCTACGGAGGTGATAAAGAGTCCGTAAGCGCCGGTCTCACCCTCCACGAGGGCTTCGTCTGCAAGCACTTCACCGAGAAATTCCCGGTCGGTCTGATAGGTAAAGCTATTGACACTGCCGTCTTTGTGCACGACTTCGACAGTGATCGTCTTGTCTCCGGCTGTGGGGGAGTCCGCCGTAAAGTGGTGGATGCCAAGCAGGGCGGCGATCACAATGACAAGGGCTGCGAGTGAGATGATAATTTTGCGTGTGTTTTTCATGTTGTTCATCCTTTCTTCTTCAATGCATTTATGGTTATATTCCTCCCAAATGGTAAGGAATGGGCCATCTGCCATAGGCAGGAAATATGTCTGCTTGAGGGAGTGTATCGAGAATATGGGATTCCACAACACAATAAGCTGTCGTGAGACGGACAGCTGTGACATTTCATGTGGTCATCCCTCGTAACCCATGAACAGACTCAAACAGGCAGGTCTTCTGACTAAGGTATCCTGACGCAGCTTTGCCTTCCCGGTTTCCCAGTGGCATTGTAAAAGCGGCGCTCCTCCCATACAGCGGCGTGACCGTGAAGCGTAACTTACTTTCCTATTCTCCTTATAAAGGCACCTGTTTTGTTAGATTGTAGTTTACTATACATGATTTTTAAGTTTGATGCAAGAAAAAAATATTGTGCGCTGAGGCGACAAAAAAGTCCGTTCCTGCTATAATCAGGTTGGGATACGGCATGCAGGGAGAGGAGTGGAGACTATATGGAAAAAACGGTGGAGGAATCTATGATCGAGCAGATCTACCAAATTCGGCCGGGACATTTAAACGGCGCCGGAAGAATGTTCGGCGGCCAGCTGATGGAGTGGATCGATGAGCTGGCGGGGTTTGTCGGTATCAGGCATTCGCAGCATAATGTCATCACGGCTTCCGTGGATAATCTCAGGTTTATCCGTGGAGCCTACCTGGGTGATCTGATCGTTTTGATCGGTAAGGTGACGTTTGTAGGGAAAACTTCCATGGAAGTCAGGGTGGACACCTATGTGGAGAGTATGGACGGCATCAGGAAACCTATTAACAGAGCCTATCTGACACTTGTTGCGGTGGATGAACAGGGCAGACCTGTGGAGGTGCCGGGGCTTATTGTGCGGACAGAATCAGAAAAAGCGGAGTGGGAGGCCGGAATACGGAGAAGAGAGATGCGCATACAGCGCAGGACAGAGGGATTCTAAAAGGAGGAAAATGGATTTGGCTGATTATTTCAAAAGCATAGTGGAACAGGACGCCTGCCCGGTGGTGATCTGCAATCTGGAGCATGAGATCATATATATGAATCCGACGGCGGTAAAGAAGTATGGGAAACGGGGCGGCGCCGGACTGGTAGGACAAAGCCTGCTTGACTGTCACAACGACAGATCAAAAGAGCTGATCAGGCAGGTAGTCGAATGGTTTGCGAAGAGTGAGGAACACAACAGGATCTATACGTTCCATAATGAGAAAGAGAATAGGGACGTATATATGGTGGCGCTGCGTGATGAGACGGGCAGCCTGATCGGTTACTATGAGAAACACGAGTATCGGAACAAAGAGACAGAGAAGATGTACTGTTTTACACAATAAAGCGGGGCTGTAATTTGAGGGATAGGCCGGATAGCGTCCCATCAAGAAAAGGAAATGAATTGACTTATGTGGTCAGTTCATTTCCTTTTTGAATCTCCGACAGAGAATTACAGGCAGGCTTACAGAAGCTGAATGCCGTTTGCCAGCGCTTCCTGTGTGATCGCTTCAGGCCACAGAGACGACTGTACTTCTCCGATATGCGCTTTTCTTAAGAAAAACATGCAGATACGGGACTGTCCGATGCCGCCGCCGATGGTGAAAGGCAGCTCTTCGTTCAGGATTGCTTTCTGGAAAGGAAGTTCGGCCCGCTCCGGGCATCCTGCTTTGTCCAGCTGGCTGATCAGGGCATCTTTGTCTACACGGATTCCCATGGAAGATATTTCCAGGGCAATATCCAACACCGGATAGTATACCAGGATGTCGGCATTCAGCGCCCAGTCATCATAGTCCGGTGCACGTCCGTCATGCTTTACGCCGGATTCTAACAGATCGCCGATCTGCATGACGCAGACAGCTCCCTTGGCTTTGGCTATGTAATATTCCCGCTCTTTTGGCGTATATTCCGGAAACATATTTTCCAGTTCCTGGGTGGTGATAAAGAAGATATCATGGGGCAGGATCTCATGAATATAGTCATAGCGGATCGCCATATACTTTTCTGTCTTGCGCAGTACTTTGTAGACGGCGCGGACGGTCTCTTCCAGATAGTTCAGGGAACGTTCCTCCCGGGAGATGATCTTTTCCCAATCCCACTGGTCTACGTAGATGGAGTGGATATTGTCGGTCGTTTCGTCTCTGCGGATGGCGCTCATATCGGTGTAGAGCCCCTCGCCGTGCACGAAACCGTATTTCTTCAGAGCCATGCGCTTCCATTTGGCAAGGGAGTGTACGATCTCAGCCTGTGCATCGTTCTGCTCCTTGATGCCAAAAGACACCGGCCGTTCCACGCCGTTTAGATTATCGTTCAGTCCGGAAGCCGGATCGACGAACAATGGTGCGGATACGCGGAGCAGATGAAGCTCTTCTGCCAGCAGCACCTGAAAAAAGTCTTTTACCGTCTTGATGCCGATCTGCGTGTCATGCAGATTCAGCGCAGATTTGTAATCTTTGGGAATCATTAAGTTATCCATGGGAAACCTCGCTTTTACTTTCATTGTCGGATGAAAATATACTTTCCATATTTTCATGAATTTCATATATTATTTAACCGCTTTTATACGAAGAAATCAAGAAAAAGTTTAAATAAGAACAAATGTTCTAAAATATGCTTGCAATCCTCCCTCAGGCATGTTATGATACAAGAGCATAGAACGTACGTTCTTACATAGACTATTGGGATGGTCTGTCACTGCCGGAGAACGGCAGCAATAAGCGCCGGTGCAAGGCAGGCAAGCTGTTGATGCATGAGAGGCGGTCGGGCCGGCGCAAGGCAGGCAAACTGTCGGTGCATGAGAGGCGGTCGGGCCGCACAAACAGGAACAGGGAACAGGAAGAGAATGGAAGTAAGAATATCGCCGCAGTTGTCGGTCATGGATAAACTTAAGATTCTCGCGGATGCCGCGAAATACGATGTATCGTGCAGCTCCAGCGGTTCCTCCCGCAGCAATGACGGAACCGGGATCGGCAATACGATAGCGGCAGGACTCTGTCATAGCTTTGCCTCGGACGGAAGATGTGTTTCTTTGCTGAAGATCCTGTTTACAAATGAGTGTATCTACGACTGCAGATACTGTATCAACAGGAAGTCCAATGACGTGCCGCGGGCGTCTTTTACGCCGGATGAAGTCTGTGAGCTGACGATGGAGTTTTACAGGCGTAATTATATAGAAGGATTATTCTTAAGCTCCGGTATTTTGTACAGCCCCAATTATACGATGGAGCTGATCTGTGAGACGGTTTATAAGCTGCGCACGCTGCATCGGTTTCAGGGATATATCCATGTGAAAGCGATTCCCGGAGCGGATCCGCTGCTCATACAGCGGGCGGGATATCTGGCCGACCGCATGAGTGTCAATCTGGAGATGGCGACGGCAGACGGACTTAAGGAGATGGCGCCTAATAAACACCGCAAGACTATATTGAAACCGATGCGGCAGATACAGAACGGGATCGTGGAGAATAAGAATGAGCTTACTTTATATAAGCATGCGCCGCATTTCTGTGAGGCGGGGCAGTCTACCCAGATGGTAATCGGGGCGCTTCCGGAGAGCGATTATCAGATCATGTCGGTAGCGGAGAATCTGTATGACAAATTCTCTTTAAAAAGGGTATATTATTCTGCTTTCGTGAATGTGAACGAGGATCGGGCGCTTCCGGCCGTATCGGGCGGGCCGCCGCTTCTGCGGGAGCACAGGCTGTATCAGGCCGATTGGCTGCTGCGCTTCTATGATTTTAAGGTAGATGAGCTGCTGACGGCTGACCGGCCAAACTTCAATATGGCCATTGATCCGAAAGCAGATTGGGCGGTGCGGCATCTGGAAGTGTTCCCTGTGGAGGTGAATCGGGCGGATTACCGTCTGCTGCTGCGGATTCCGGGCATAGGGGTCAAGAGCGCCAGACGCATTATAGCGGCGCGGAGATTTGGGCCGTTGACATTTGAAGATCTGAAGAAGATGGGTGTCGTCTTAAAGCGGGCGCTGTATTTCATTACATGCGGCGGCAGAATGATGTATCCGACGAAGATCGAGGAAGAATATATCGTGCGTAATCTGACTTATCAAAACCGCATGGGCAGGGGAGAGCGTCTGCCTTTTATGCCGGATGGAACGACTTACAGACAGACATCACTGTTTGACGACGGAATATTATCCAAAGAACCCGGATATGCGGGAACAAGCCGGGCCGGAGCAGGAATGTAAGGCATGCCATGGCGGATCTGTGTAAGCAGCGCAGCAGTGGCATATGTATGGGAGAGACGTATATTTATGGAAGAGAAATATATTATCTGCGAGGATTCCCTGGAGGGAATCTATACGGCCGTCTATGACGTCTATGCCCTGAGGGAGGGACATGAGCATGTTCATATACAGGTTGGCGAGGAAGAGAATTACAGGTTATTTGCAACTTATCTGTATAGCGTGCCGGATTCGGTCAAGACTGATAAGGTGGTGCGTACGCTGCGAAGACGTATGGGAGAGAGCGGATATCATACCGTCTGTCGTGCAGCAGCCTCTTACCATAAGGATAAGGGGGAAGCGATCTACCGCACGGTGGTGGATGCCATTACTGCGGGTAATGGCATCCGGACCATGGAGAACCTGCGCAATCCTCATGTGGCGAGGACTTTTGAGCTGGCGAGACGCACGGCCAATGAAGTGCATCATGAGCTGGAGTTTATCAGATTTCAGGAGTTGGAACAGGGAATTTTGTACTCGCGGATCGGCCCGGAGAACCATGTGGTGCCGTTTGTGATGCCGCATTTTGCGGATCGTCTTTCGACTGAGAACTTCATGATCCACGACGAGAAGCGGGGTGTGTTTGGTGTGCATCCGGCGGGCGAAGAGTGGTATCTTGTATCCAAAGCAGAGGGGGTTGTGGAGGATGTTCTTCGATGGTCTAAGCGGGAGACTCAATATCAGGAATTATTTAAGCTCTTCCATGAGACGATTGGGATCAGAGAGCGCAGAAATATCCGGCTGCAATGTCAGATGCTGCCTTTGCGCTTCCAAGAATATATGGTTGAATTCGAACAAAAATGAATAAATTGCAGCCTGCCGTTTCGGGTAGATGAGGACATAATAGACAGATTATACAAAAATTAATTTGAAACTCAAAACATCTTGTTAAGGTTGTAAAAAAGTGACAAAATTGTTTTTTACAGGGAACAAAAATGGCTCTTTACAAATGTTGGGAAAGGAGTATAATCATCTCAACTGAGGAGAAAGTAAACAAATTTTTCTATGTGTGCCTTTTGCATACATAAATGGAAAAGGAAGGTGAATGTTATGCAACACAGAATCAAATTAAGACCGGATGAAGTGAAAGACTTTGTTAACGCTGCAACAAAATGCATCTTTGATGTCGACATCTCCTACAATAGCTTTATAGTAGATGCGAAATCGATTATAGGTGTGTTGGGACTCAATTTTAATCAGGTTTTGACAGTTTCCTATAATGGATATGATGCAGATTTTGAAGAATATCTCAGAAAATTTGCAGTTGCATGTTAATCATATAATCCGAACCAACGTGTTACATTGACTCCCTATTTAAGATATCGTAATATCTTAGTAGGGAGTTTTTGTTTTCTCTGACGGGCATTTTGAGAGCAGCCGCATTGCAGACAGGAGATGCAAGACCTTTGATCATACGGACATTGATGAAAGATGCATAAAGGAATTGGGATGGAAGTACGTATTTCAGTCCGGAGCCTCGTGGAATTTATTTTGCGCTCCGGGGATATCGACAACAGAAGAACTGTATCTGCTGAGGGTGCAATGCAGGAGGGCAGCCGGATTCATCGCATGATCCAACGGCGGATGGGAGCGGAGTATCAGGCGGAAGTAAGCCTGAAGTATGTTTATGACGCGGGGCAGTATGAGATTATTGTGGAGGGACGGGCAGACGGTATCATCACGGAACAGACGATGCTGCCGGAGCAGGCAGCCGTTACCGTTGATGAGATCAAAGGCACATTTCATGACCTTAAGAAAATGAAAGATTCCGTTCCGGTGCATTTGGCCCAGGCGAAATGCTATGCCTGTATCTATGCGGAACAAAAGCATCTGCCTCAGATTCGTGTCCGCATGACCTATTGCCATATGGAGACAGAGGAAATACGGTATTTTCATTACGATTATTCATATGATGAGCTGCATGAGTGGTTTATGGATGTGATGGATCAGTACCGCAGATGGGCGGACTACAACTGCGCATGGCAGCAGCAGCGGCAGGCGTCCATTAAGGAGCTGCAGTTTCCTTTTGCGTACAGAGAGGGACAGAAAGAACTGGCGTCCTATGTCTATCGGACGATCTATCATAAGCGCAAACTCTTTATCGAGGCGCCCACAGGGGTCGGCAAGACGATCTCTACGGTATTCCCGGCGGTCAAAGCGATGGGAGAGGGGCTGTGCGAGCGCATCTTCTATCTGACTGCAAAGACGATCACCCGTACGGTGGCGGATAATACTTTTGCACTGCTGCGGCAGCATGGGCTTAAGATAAAGAGTGTCATATTGACTGCTAAGGACAAGATATGCTTCATGGAAGAGACGGAGTGCAATCCGGATTACTGTCCTTATGCCAAAGGACATTATGACAGGATCAATGAAGCAATGTATGATCTGCTTACATGCGAGGATGTGTATGGCAGGGAAACCATAGAAGAATATGCGAAAAAGCATCGGGTATGTCCCTTTGAGATGTGTCTGGATATGAGCCTGTTTTCCGATGCGGTGATCTGCGATTACAATTACGTGTTTGACCCGCATGTGTATCTGCGCCGGTTTTTTACGGAAGGGGTACGGGGGGAATATATATTTCTGATCGACGAAGCGCACAATCTGGTGGAACGGGGCAGAGATATGTACAGCGCTGTGCTGCGCAAAGAGGATTTTCTGGAACTTAAGCGGACAGTTAAAGCGTACGATGAGCGGATAGCCAGGAATCTGGACAAGTGTAACAGAGAGCTGCTGGCGCTGAAAAGAGAGTGTGAAGATTACAGAGTGGAAGAATATATAGATCCTTTTGTGCGTGCGTTGACAAGGCTCAGCGCAGCGATTGATGATTATCTCGAAGATCATCAGGACAGTCCGGTGCGCAAGGATGTGCTGGAATTCTACTTCGAGATCTCTCATTTTCTGGAAATGTACGAGCTGTTAGACGAGAACTATGTGACATACTCCCAGATGGAGTCGGACGGCAGCTTTATCCTGAAGTTGTTCTGTGTCAATCCCGCGAAGAACTTAAGAGAATGCATGATGCGGGGCAGGAGTACGATCCTGTTTTCGGCAACGCTGCTTCCCATTCAATATTATAAGAGGCTGCTCGGGGCGGATGAGGGCGACTATGAAGTATATGCGCAGTCGGTCTTTAGGCCTGAAAAGCTGGGGTTGTATATCGGTGAGGATGTGACGAGCAGATATAGGCGGCGGGGTGATGAAGAATATTATCGGATCGCATCTTATATTGACGAGGTGATCGGTAAGCGGCATGGCAATTATATGTTGTTTTTTCCCTCCCATGCTTTTCTGAGGCAGGTATATGACATATATATGCATTACTTTAACAGAGACGGCGCGGTGGAATGCATCGTGCAGGAAGATTATATGAATGAACAGGCGCGGGAAGCCTTTTTAGGCAGATTTACAGGAAATGAGGACTGCGATTTGAACGCGCTGATCCGGATGGATATAGAGATAGAGGAAGATAAGAGTCTGTTGGGGTTTTGTGTGATGGGCGGAATCTTCAGTGAGGGAATCGATCTTAAGAATGACAGTCTGATTGGTGCGCTCATTATCGGAACCGGCCTGCCGCAGGTATGTAATGAGAGGGAATTGCTGAAACGCTACTTTGACGGATGGGGCGAGAATGGGTTTGATTATGCGTACCGGTATCCGGGTATGAACAAAGTGCTGCAGGCGGCAGGAAGAGTCATCCGCACCGTGGATGATTTTGGCATCGTGGCGCTTCTGGATGAACGTTTCCTGTCGAATGCATATCAGAGACTGTTTCCTCGTGAGTGGATGAACTATGAAACAGTAACTGTTGACCGTATTGGTCGTCGTGTGGAACGCTTCTGGGATGAGTGGCTGTAGCAGTAGGCTCGCCTATGCCTGCCGCAGCAGCGCGATTTCTTCCCTGTAGGGCGGCACTTTCTTATCCGGATCGGCGGGTGAGGGGATATAGGGTGTCTCCAGTATCTTGGGAAGATGGATGAAATCAGGATGATGCACGATATAGCGCAGCGCCTGTGTGCCGATGGTTCCATCGCCGATATTGGCATGCCGGTCCTTGCCTGCGCCCCGCTCATTCTTGCTGTCATTAATATGGAATAGCGCGATCTTATCTTTTCCAATTAATTGATCTAATCGGTCAATAACCCCGTCGAAGTCATGTACGATATCGTAGCCGGCGTCGTTCAGGTGGCAGGTATCCATACAGATGCGAAGCTTGTCGTTATGGACGACTTTGTCAAAGACTGCCGCCAGTTCTTCGAAACTGCGGCCAATCTCGGATCCTTTGCCCGCCATCGTCTCCAGGGCAATATAACAGTCCTGTTCTTTTGTCAGCACTTCATTGAGACCTTGAGCAATTCGGTCAATACCTGCTTCGACGCCTGCGCCCACGTGGGAACCGGGATGCAGGATCAGGATACGGGATCCCATCGCTATGGTGCGCTCTATTTCCAGAGCAAGGAATTCCGTGGCAATCTCGTAGGTAGATGGATTGACCGTATTAGCCAGATTAATGATATAGGGAGCGTGCACTACAAAATCCCCGATCTGGTGGGCACGCATATATTCCCAGGCGGAATCGATGTTCAGGGCAGAGATTTCTTTTCGCTTCGTATTCTGTGGAGCTCCTGTGTATAACATGAATGTATCGGCCTCGTAGGAGACGGCTTCTTTGGCGGAACCAAGCATCATATCTTTACCGCTCATTCCGACATGGGATCCCAATATTGGTTTCATAGTAGATTTCCTTTCTTCGTTTGGTTTGTGCATTCCTTTACAATATACTGTTGTGTATTGACTCACAGCGTCAAACTACAAAATCTATTGACTTATACGAGATGATTATACAACATTTATTGACATCTTTCATCATGGAAAAATAGGAAAGCGACATAAAAGTGATATAAAATTTCGAAAATGACAGTATTTTTTTACAAAAATGAATAGTGGGTCAGCAGCATATGACATAAATGTCAATGTGGATAACTTTGTGGAAAGTGGGGATTTCTTTGGCATTTCTCATACTTTTTTATAAGATAATGGATAAAATACTGTGGAAAAGTCGAGAAACGGATTTTAGTTCACAAAAAGAAGTACCCATATGGTCAATCAATGGTATGATGTTTTGCAATTATATGCAAAGGATGATAAAATAGAACGGCAGGATCATGTGACGGTAATTGTTGTGACATGAGTGTTTATTACTTTGATGAATAGGAGAAAATCTATGTGGGCTTATGAGAGTGTGTTTTATCAGATCTACCCTTTGGGGTTTTGCGGGGCGCCTTTTGAGAATGACGGGCAGCTGGAGCACCGGATCCTTAAGGTGAATGACTGGATTCCCCATATGAAGAAACTGGGGATCAACGCCGTCTATTTTTCACCGGTGTTCGAATCCGATACGCATGGTTATAATACGAGAGATTACCATACGATCGACTGTCGGCTTGGAACTAACGAAGATTTTAAGGAAGTGTGCAGAAACCTGCATGACAACGGGATCAAGGTAGTGCTGGACGGCGTCTTTAACCATGTGGGAAGAGGATTCTGGGCTTTCCAGGACGTGTTGAAGAATCGGGAGAATTCCCCTTATCTTAGCTGGTTCCATATTAATCTGGGAGGCAATTCCAATTATAACGACGGTCTTTGGTATGAGGGCTGGGAGGGCAATTACGATCTCGTCAAGCTCAATCTGCGGCATGAGGATGTCATCAATCATATTCTGGACAGCGTAAGAGGCTGGGTGGAAGAGTTTGATATTGACGGTCTGCGGTTAGATGTGGCCTATTGCCTGGATCATGATTTTGTCAGGAGACTTCACGGATTTGCCGATAGCCTGAAGCCGGATTTCTATCTGCTTGGCGAAATGCTTCACGGGGATTACAGACAGCTTGTCAATGACCAGATGCTGCATTCCGCTACCAACTATGAGTGTTATAAAGGATTGTTTTCAAGCTTTAACAGCATGAATATGTTTGAGATCATACATTCTCTGCTACGTCAGTTCGGTCCTGAGAACTGGACGTTATATAAGGGGCTGCATATGCTCTCGTTTGTGGATAATCATGATGTGACGAGGATTGCGAGCAATCTGACGAATGAGAAACATCTTCCGCTGATCTATGCGCTTTGCTTCGGTATGCCGGGCATTCCGTGCGTATATTACGGCAGTGAATGGGGCGCCAGGGCTCATAAGAGCGAGGGGGATCCCGCGCTTCGGGCATGTTTTGACAAGCCGGAATGGAATGAGCTGTGCGAGTGGGTCGGTAAGCTTGCGGCGGCAAAAACAGAATCGGCAGCGCTTAATTATGGAGAGTTCAGGTCAGTCGTTCTGACAAACAAACAGTGTATCTTCGAGCGCAAGTGTGAGGGTGAGAGAGTGCTTGTGGCGATCAATGCGGACGGGGAGAGCTATACGGCTCATTTTGATGCCGGATGCGGTACGGCGGTGGACCTGATCAGCGGCGAAGCCCATGATTTCGGCGGTGGAAGTGAACTGCCTGCCTACAGCGCTTTTTTCTGGAAAATGGAAAATTAACAAAAAGCTATTGACAAAATTGTAGAATTTGACTATGATTTTTCTAAGTTTCAAAGGTGGGACTTCTTATTATTATAGAGAAGTCCCTTTTTTTGAATCTTTCTGAGCAAGGATGCTTATCGCAGTTATGAAAAGGAGGAGAAATTTATGAAGAAAAAAATGTTAAGCTTGGTACTTGCGGGCGCGATGACAGCAGCTATGCTGACAGGATGCGGCTCTAACGGCACGGATGCTGCTGAAACAGGCAATGAGACAAATGCAGCGGCAGATGCAGGCACGGATGCTGCTGAAACAGGCAATGAGACAAATGCAGCGGCAGATGCAGGCAGCGCGGGCGGTACGCTCAAGATCGGCGGTATCGGTCCTCTGACAGGCAGCGCGGCAGTATACGGCATTGCTACGATGAACGGTTCCCAGATCGCGGTGGACGAGATCAACGCGGCAGGCGGTATCGGAGGTATGACCGTAGAATTGAATTTCCAGGACGACGAGTGTGATGCGGAGAAGTCCGTCAACGCTTACAATACATTAAAGGACTGGGGCGTGCAGATGATCGACGGATGCGTGACAAGCGCATGTTCTATCGCTGTAGCGGCTAAGACGGCAGAGGATAACATCTTCCAGCTTACTCCATCCGGATCCGCAGTGGAGTGTGTTACCAATCCCAACTCTTTCCGTGTGTGCTTCTCCGACCCCAACCAGGGTGCGGCATCTGCACAGTATATCGGCGAGCATAACCTCGCAACGAAAGTTGCCGTGATCTATGACAGCTCCGATGTATATTCTTCCGGTATCTATGAGAAATTTGCAGGCCAGGCGGCAGAGCAGCCTTTTGAGATCGTGGCGACAGGCGCGTTCACGGCTGACAACAAGACGGACTTTTCCGTACAGCTGCAGCAGGCCAAAGATGCAGGTGCAGATCTGGTCTTCCTGCCGATCTATTACAATGAGGCAGCGCTGATCTTACAGCAGGCTTCCAGCATGGGATTTGATGTGAAGTTCTTTGGATGTGATGGTCTGGACGGTATTCTGGGTGTTGAGAATTTCGACGCTTCTCTGGCCGAGGGCGTTATGCTTCTGACTCCTTTCGCAGCAGACGCGACAGACGATATGACAGTGAAATTTGTCACAACATACAAAGAGAAATTCGGTGAGACTCCGAACCAGTTCGCTGCAGACGGTTATGATGCGATCTACACGATCAAGGCAGCGGCGGAGAAAGCAGGCATCACGGCTGATATGTCCGCATCTGATATCTGTGCGGCTATGCAGACGGCCATGACGGAGATCTCCGTAGACGGTCTGACAGGCGCAGGCATTACTTGGGATGCTTCCGGCGAGCCGACCAAGGATCCTAAGGCAGTTGTAATTAAGGATGGCGTATATACGGCTATGTAACAGGATATGAAGTAATATCAGCCGCCTGTATGGGGCGTTCTGAAAAATACAGTCATGCCGGGAAGAATCGTGGGCGGTTTTTCCCGGCGGCAATAGAGCGGTCCGGGCGAGGAAGATCTTTGGAAATTCTTACCCGGACGGCATATTTCATAAAAGAACAGAGGTGTAAGTATGAGTTTTATAGCCCACTTAATCAATGGAATCAGTTTAGGCAGCGTGTACGCGCTGATCGCGCTTGGTTACACGATGGTATATGGAATTGCCAAGATGCTTAATTTTGCGCATGGAGACGTCATTATGATCGGCGGATACGTGGTCTTTGTGACAGTCAGCGGCATGGGACTTAATCCTCTGGCGGCAATCATCATTTCCATGGCGGCGTGTACGGTGTTGGGCGTGACAATTGAGCGGGTGGCATACAGGCCTCTTCGCGGCGCTTCCCCGTTAGCAGTGCTGATCACTGCGATCGGTGTCAGCTATCTGCTGCAGAACGTGGCGCTTCTCGTATTTGGTTCGGACACGAAAGCTTTTACGAACGTGGTAACGACACCGAATCTGGAATTGTTTGACGGTCAGCTTGTCATTAAGAGCGTGACGATCGTGACGGTCATTGTCAGCATCATCATTATGGTCGGTCTTACCTTATTTGTGAAAAAGACCAGGATCGGACGGGCTATGACGGCTGTGTCCGAAGATAAAGGAGCAGCGCAGCTCATGGGCATTAATGTGAATGGCACTATTGCCATGACATTTGCCATCGGCTCTTCGCTCGCGGCGGTTGCGGGCGTGCTTTTATGTTCCGCTTATCCTGCGCTTACACCTTATACCGGTTCTATGCCGGGTATCAAGGCTTTTGTGGCGGCAGTATTTGGCGGGATCGGTTCGATTCCGGGCGCTTTTATCGGCGGAATCCTGTTGGGCGTGATCGAGAATCTGAGTAAGGCATACATATCTTCTCAGCTTTCCGATGCTATCGTGTTCAGTATCCTGATCATTGTGCTTCTGGTGAAACCTACGGGACTTCTCGGCAGGAAGATTCAGGAGAAAGTCTAGATATGCCGGCAATCAATTTGCGGGCTGCATAAGAATGAGGGATGAGAATGAAAACAGTAAAGATAAGTAAAACAACCAGGAATGATCTGATCACCTATGGCATGGTGATCCTTGCATATATCGTGGTACAGGCGCTCGTGTCGACGGGGCATGTATCCAGTCTGGTACAGGGACTTTTGGTTCCGTTTTGTACCTATGTGATCGTGGCGGTCGCATTGAATCTGACGGTGGGCATTCTGGGCGAGCTGAGTCTGGGGCATGCTGGGTTCATGTGCGTGGGCGCTTTTACAAGCGCGGTTTTCTCTCTGGCTTTTAAGGAAGCCTTGCCGGGCGGGCTGAGGTTCTTTTTGGCTTTGCTGATCGGCGCTGCGGCGGCTGCGCTTGTCGGATTTTTGGTAGGAATCCCGGTGCTGCGTTTAAGGGGAGATTATCTGGCCATTGTAACGCTTGCTTTTGGTGAGATTATTAAAAATATCATTAATGCGCTCTATCTGGGCGTGGATGGCAGCGGCTTGCATTTTACGATGAAAGATGCGCTCTCGCTTGGCATGGCGGAAGACGGAGTCGTGCTCATCAAGGGGGCACAGGGAGTTACGGGGACACCCAATGATTCTAACTTTACCATCGGTGTGGTATTGATTCTGATCACGCTTTTTATTGTCCTGAACTTTATCCACTCCAGGACGGGACGTGCGGTCATGGCCATTCGAGACAACCGGATCGCGGCGGAATCCGTGGGAATCAATGTGACGAAATATAAGCTGATCGCTTTTACGCTCTCCGCTTCGCTTGCGGGTATGGCAGGCGTGCTCTATGCGCACAATCTTTCGACGCTGAATGCACTGCCTAAGAATTTTGGTTATAATATGTCTATTCTGATACTGGTATTCGTTGTTTTGGGAGGAATCGGCAATATTCGCGGTTCCATCATCGCAGCGGTGCTTCTGACGCTGCTGCCCGAGGTACTGCGTGGATTGAGCGATTATCGTATGTTGATCTATGCAATCGTGCTGATTGCGATGATGATCTTTAACTGGAGTCCCAATGCGGTCTTCTTCAGGAAAAGGCTGCAGCAGCGCATCAAAGTGGGCAAGACGGCCGGGAAGGAGGCGTAGGATATGGCATTATTAGAGACAAAGAATCTGGGAATCTCTTTCGGTGGTCTGCGCGCGGTCAACGCGTTTGATATTTCGGTGGACAAGGGACAGCTGTACGGACTGATCGGGCCAAACGGCGCCGGCAAGACGACGATCTTTAATCTGTTGACAGGCGTTTATCAGCCGGATGAGGGCGCTATCATTCTGGATGGGGTTAATCTGGCAGGCAAGAAGACGATTGAGATCTGTAAGGCCGGGATTGCAAGAACTTTTCAGAATATCCGCCTCTTCCATGACATGCCGGTAATCGATAATGTCAAGGCAGGACTTCACAATCACTACCCTTACTCCACGCTGGAGGGCATCTTACGGCTGCCCCGTTACCGCAGGGTAGAACGGGAGATGAATGAGAAAGCCATGGAGCTTCTCAAGGTGTTCGGATTGGAAGAATATGCGGATTACAAGGCAGAGAATCTGCCTTATGGACAGCAGAGAAAGCTTGAGATCGCAAGGGCTATGGCAACAGAACCGAAGCTTCTGCTGTTGGATGAACCCGCGGCGGGCATGAATCCCAATGAGACGAAAGAACTGATGGATACGATCCGCTTCGTGAGGGATCATTTTGATATGACGATCCTGTTGATCGAGCATGATATGAAGCTTGTGTCAGGAATCTGCGAGAAGCTGACCGTGCTTAATTTCGGAGAGGTGCTTGCCCAGGGAGAGACGCAGGAAGTGCTGAACAATCCGGAAGTTATCACGGCATATCTGGGTGAATAGCGGCATGCGGCCGGAGAGACAGAGTTCCGGTGCAGTTGAAGCATGTCTTTTAGATTAACAGAGCGGAGGGGATATTATGGCAATGTTGGAAGTGAAAGACCTTCATGTCCATTATGGTGTGATAGAGGCAATTAAGGGAATCAGCTTTGAGGTGGAAAAAGGAGAGGTCATAGCATTGATCGGGGCCAACGGCGCAGGTAAAACGACGACGCTTCACACGATCACAGGACTGATCAGGCCCACAAGCGGCAGCATTATCTTCGAGGGCAAAGATATCACGAAGACGCCAGGCTATAAGATCGTGCCTATGGGAATGGCGCATGTGCCGGAGGGACGGCGTGTGTTTGCGCAGCTGTCGGTCTATGACAATCTGATGATGGGAGCCTACACAAGAAAAGATAAAAATGAAATTAAAGATTCGCTTCATATGATATATGAGCGTTTCCCCAGACTGGAAGAGAGGGCGACACAGATGGCGGGGACGCTCAGCGGCGGAGAACAGCAGATGCTTGCCATGGGACGCGCCCTGATGAGCCGTCCTAATATCATACTGATGGATGAGCCGTCTATGGGACTGTCACCGATTTTTGTCAATGAGATCTTTGACATCATCAGGCAGGTCAGCGAGTCAGGGACAACCGTACTCCTGGTGGAGCAGAATGCCAGGAAGGCATTGTCCATTGCAGACAGGGCTTACGTGTTGGAGACAGGTAATGTGTCCTTGTCGGGAGACGCGGATGAGCTGATGAATGACGAGGCGGTTAAGAAAGCTTATTTAGGCGAGTAGGGTAATTCGAGATTTATGACGCGTGTCACCGCAGTAAACTGCTCTGGCATGGGGAATACTATGATCAGGTCAATAATTAGCTAGCTAAAATTCACAAATTTTAGCTGGCTAATTTGTTTGTAATATGCATATATAAATGGAAATCTTTTGACTATAATAGAAGAGGCTTAAAATGCTACAGGAGGCGGAATTATGGGAAAAGCAGTTAAATTAGCTGATATTGCACGGGAAGTAGGCGTGAGCACCGTGACAGTCTCTAAGGCGTTGTCGGGGCAAAAGGGCGTCAGTGAAGAAATGCGTGGAAGAATCAGGCAGCTTGCGGATGAGATGGGCTATGTACAGCCCTCTAAGATCAGGAAAATGGAAAACCGCAGGAGCTATAATATAGGACTTCTGATAGAAGAGAGCTATGTAGATAAGTATGATTCTTTTTACTGGCAGATGTATCAGCAGATCGCAACAAATGCAATGGCATGGGGATGCTTTATCCTGATGGAGATCGTTGGCGGACAGCAGGGAAAGAAACTGCACTTGCCCAAACTGGTCAAGGAACGTAAAGTAAACGGGGTGATCGTGCTTGGCAAGATGCCGGAGTCTTTTCTGGGAATGCTTAAGAAAAATGCTTCGGTTCCCATTGTGTATATGGATTTTACGGATGAGGAGCATGATGTGGATGCGGTGGTATCGGACAGCTTTTACGGTGCATACCAGCTGACGAACTATCTCTTTGCCATGGGGCACAGGCGTATTGCCTATGTGGGAACGCTGCTTGCCACCAGCTCTATCACAGACAGATATTTGGGATATATGAAATCCATGATGGAGCACGGCGCCCAGATCAGAGAAGATTGGCATATAGACGACAGAGACAGGCAGAGCGGGTATGTGGATGAGGTGAATCTGATACAGCTTCCGCAGGATATGCCAACTGCATTTGTGTGTAATTGTGATCTGACGGCGGGCAAGCTGATCAATAAACTTCGGGAGAACGGATATCGTGTGCCGGAGGATGTGTCGGTGGTCGGTTATGACAATTATATCTATCCGGGCATCTGTGATGTGGAGATCACAACGTACGAAGTGGATCTTGGGGAGATGGCGCAGCGTGTACTGGGGATTCTGCTTGACAGACTGCAGAATAAAGTGGGAATGCCCAAGACCTATATTGTAGAGGGACATATGGTAGTTAAGGAGAGCGTGCGGCAGTTGGAGTAATGCCTGTCAAAGATATGCCGCGGCATTTTGAAAGAATAAAAATTTTGACCGGGATCAGGATAAGTTGTTGACAACGACCCCTGATTGTATTAAGCTATCACTAACGCTGTTGGCACGGATGATGAATCGGGCTGTCAGGAGCAGCAATTATGAGAAAGGAGGTAAGATTATGTATAAGAATAATATGAATGGATATGCATTTACACAACAGAATTGTATTACAATACAAAATTACCTCCGCAGGCAGTGGACCGTGCCAGAAATTATAGTATGATTGCATTGGTCAATAGATAGGGCTTGTTTTAGGGCTGTGGTGATTTTGCCACAGCCTTTTTTTGTGCGAATCAGCAGAATCACAGGCCGCACAATGCATGGAGGCGAAGCAGGACAAGGGGGAAGTGTTTATGAAAAAAATATCGAGTTACATATGGGAATACAGATTTCCGTATCTGATCGCCATCGCGTCGCTGATCATAGCGGTTACGCTGGATATGATGGCGCCGAGGCTGACTGCGCGGGTGGTGGACGACGTCATCGTAGGTGGTAAGACCGGTGAACTGCGTTATCTGCTGCTTGGATTTCTTGGGATTGGACTGGGCAGGTGTATCTTCCAGTATGTGAAAGAATACACATTTGACAAAAACGCAGCTGGTATATCGGGCAATATGCGCCGGGATCTGTTCCGGCATATTCAGGGACTCAGCGCCAATTTCTTCGACAAGACGAACACAGGCGAATTGATGGCAAGAGTCAAGGAAGACATAGACCGGATCTGGGACGCCATGGGCTTTGTGAGCATGCTGCTCATCGAGGTGGCCTACCATACGGGCATTATCCTCGTGTGCATGTATATGCTCAATTGGAAGTTGGCCCTGATTCCTACGGGAGCGATGTTTCTGTGCGGTGCTTTGGCGATTGTTATGGAGCGTCGTCTGGGGCAGGTCTATGAAGAGATCAGCGAGGAGAACGCAGTCTTAAACACCGTGGCGGAGGAGAATCTGGCAGGGGTGCGTACGGTCAAGGCTTTTACGAGAGAGAAGTTTGAGATCAGTAAGTTCCTGGCTCACAACAAGAGGTATTACGATCTGAATATGCAGCAGTCCAAGGTATTCGTAAGATACTATCCATGTTTTAGGGTGGTGACGAAAGTGCTGCCTTTGTTGACTATATTGGTCGGAGGAAAGTTTGTCATAGATGGCGAGATGACTCTGGGACAGATGACGGCATTTGTGGAATATTCCACCAACATCGTATGGCCCATGGAGATGCTGGGGTGGCTCACCAACAGTTTCTCTGCGGCTGTGGCTTCCAACAAGAAAGTCAGGAAGATCTATGAAGTGAAATCGAGTATCACAGAATTAACCGATCCGGTCAAGATAGAAAATGTGGAGGGAAAGATCTGCTTTGATCATGTTTCTTTCCATAAAGAAGATATGTATGAGATTCTCCACGATATCTCCTTTACGGTGGAATCGGGAAAGACACTGGGGATCATGGGCGCCACCGGAGCCGGCAAGACTTCTATCGTACAGCTTCTGCAGCGTATGTATGATGCCACGGATGGGGCGATCTATCTGGATGATGTGAATATTAAGGAGCTGTCTTTGGAGCAGCTTCGTACAAGCATCAGCTATGTGATGCAGGATGTATTCCTCTTTTCGGATACGATCAATGAGAATATCAAACTGGGTAAGAAAGAATACATAGATTTCAAGACCGTGAGGCGTGCTTCCACGCAGGCCCAGGCAAGCAGCTTTATCGAACGCATGGAGGACCGGTATGACACGGTGATCGGTGAGCGGGGCGTAGGTCTCTCCGGCGGACAAAAGCAGCGTATCAGCATCGCGAGGGCGCTTGCCAAGAAAGATCCGGTTCTTGTGCTGGATGATTCCACTTCAGCATTGGATATGGAGACGGAACAGATGATCCAGCAGACGCTGAAGACGCTGGAACATACCACGAAGATCATCATTGCCCACCGGATCAGTGCAGTGCGGCACGCGGATGAGATCATCGTGTTGGAGAACGGCGCCATCGCGGAGCGGGGTACCCATGAGGAGCTGCTTGCGATGAGAGGGCTGTACTATGAGACTTACGAATCTCAGTACGGGGATGCAGCAGATGGAAAGGTGGTGGGATAAATGGCGGTAAATTCTTATAAAGACGACGAACTGAGCGTTGAGCGCAGCAAAGTGCAGACGCTTCTTAAACTGTTTCATTATCTGCTCGCCTACCGGTGGCAGATCATATTGGTGCTTGTCATCATGGGGTACGATGTAGCGGTGAGCCTGGTCAACCCGCTGATTATGGAGGCGGCGATCGATGACCATATTGCGGTGAAAGACTGGAACGGATTATACAGGCTTTTACTGATCGCGCTGGCAGTCAATCTGCTTTTGGTAGCCACGGTCAAGGTACGTATGTATGTGATGGCCAGGGTGTGCAACGAGATTCTGCTGACCATCAGACAGCAGCTTTATACACATATTCAGAAATTGGATTTCCAATTCTTCGACAGCCGTCCGACGGGCAAGATCCTGTCCCGTATTATCGGCGATATCAATTCCCTTAAGGATGTGCTGTCTAACTGTGTGACTACGCTCATACCGGATGGATTGACGGTGGTCGCCGTGGTGGTGATCATGGTTCTTAAGAACTCCCGGCTGGCGCTTGCCTCTTTGCTGACGATTCCTTTTATGGCGGCAGGGATGATGTTTATTCAGGTAAAAGCGCATCCCCGCTGGCAGCTTTTCCGGAAGAAGTCGGCGAATTTGAACGCTTTTATCCATGAGGATATGGCAGGAATACGGATTATACAGAGCTTTCATGCGCAGGGGGAGACGGAACGTACTTTTGACAGGCTGCTTGGGGAGCACAGGGAATCGTTCATCGACGCGGTGCGTATGAGTGATGCTTTTGGGTCGGTCATCGATCTGTCCTGGGGTCTTGGATGCATTCTGCTGTATTTTACCGGGATTGTTATTCTGGGTGTGGATCAGGTTTCAATAGGGACTTTTATTGCCTTTGGCACATATCTGAATATGTTCTGGAAACCGATTGACAATATCAGCAATTTTTATAACCAGTTGGTGACTAACATCGCGGGTGCGGAGAGAATCTTCGAGATATTGGATACGCTGCCGGCTATTGCAGACGAGGAGGGGGTATCGGATATGCCGCCGATCACAGGCGGGGTGACTTTTGAACATGTGAATTTTTCTTATGATGATAAAGTCAAAGTGCTGGATGACGTAAGCTTTTGTATCAAACCGGGGGAGACTATTGCGCTTGTAGGACCTACGGGGGCGGGGAAGTCGACGATCGTGAACCTCATCAGCCGCTTCTATGATGTGCAGGAGGGAACTGTGTGTGTGGACGGCCATGACGTAAAGAAAGTATCGATCGAGAGCCTTCGCAGGCAGATGGGTATCATGACGCAGGACAATTTCCTGTTTTCGGGAACGATCAGGGATAATATACGATACGGCAGACTGGATGCCACGGACGAGGAGATCGTGGCGGCGGCTAAGGCGGTGAATGCCCACGATTTCATCATGCGGCTGGAGAAAGGGTATGAGACACAGCTTGCGGAGCGTGGCGGCGGGTTGTCGATCGGACAGCGTCAGCTGCTGGCGTTTGCACGGACGATGGTTTCAGACCCGAAGATATTGATTCTGGATGAGGCCACTTCCAGTATCGATACGAAGACCGAGCTTCTTGTACAGAAAGGGATTGAGAAACTTCTTGAGGGCAGAACGTCCTTTGTCATTGCGCACAGACTGTCCACGATCCAGAGAGCTGACCGTATCTTTGTAGTTGACGATGGAAAGATCATCGAGGAGGGCAATGCCAGGGAATTGATGGAGAAGAGGGGCGTCTACTATCAGCTGTACATGGCACAGTTTTCAGTGTGATAAGCGGGTGCTGCAGAGCGCCAAAGAGAGCGTTTTTGTCATGCCATATAAGGTGAAAAGGAATGAATTTGAGTAAAAGTGATAATTTTAACGAAATCATGTTGACAATGTTTAAATCTACTTTATAATTTAAGTAGAGTTAGTTAATTTTTAAACTGTAGATACGGAATTGAAGATAGCTTGAAAGCAGGATTTTTAAATTCTTACGAACGAGATATCGCAAGGCTCGCCCGCGATATGCAGGAGTGTATAAATGGCAAAAACGGTTAAAATGGCGGATATCGCTAAAATTATGGGAGTCAGCACGGTAACAGTATCGAAAGCGTTGTCCAATCAAAAAGGCGTCAGCGAGGAACTTCGTGCCAAAATTAAGAAACAGGCGCAGGAGATGGGGTACCGTTCGACTTCATTTATACATCAGCCGCAGGATCGTCAGGACACAGGCTATACGATCGGGGTGATCGTGGCCGACCGGTTTTTGGACAAATATGAGGCTTTTTACTGGACCTTGTACCAGGAAGTGGCTACCGCGGCGACACAGAGAGGATGTTTTACCATGCTTGAGGTGCTGCAAAGCGCGGACGAGACGATGTTGGTCATGCCCAAGCTTCTTCAGGAGAGAAAAGCGGAGGGACTGGTGATCATCGGCAGGCTGAAGAAAGAGTATTTGAAGAAATTGATGGTATACTCGGCTGTTCCGGTATCCTTTCTCGATTTTTATGACCGTAATGGTCAATATGATTCCGTTGTTTCCAACAGTTATTTCGGTATGTATGTGATGACAAATTATCTGTTTGAGATGGGGCACAGGGAGATTGGCTTTGTGGGAAATGTGCTGGCGACCGACAGTATCACAGACCGCTATTTTGGCTATGTGAAGTCTTTATATGAGCATGGCGTTGACGTGGAACGGGACTGGCTGCTCAATGACAGAGATCCGGATACCGGCAGGACGGATGAGGGATTCGCAATGAAACTGCCTAAGCGTATGCCGACGGCGTTTGTGTGCAATAACGACGTGGCGGCGGCCATGCTCGTACAGAAACTGGAACAGCAGGGCTACAGGGTGCCGAGGGATATCTCCGTGGTGGGATATGACAATTATCAGCCTCCGGGTTTGTGCGATGTGGGAATCACGACCTATGAAGTGGACATGCATGAGATGGCAAGACGCACGGTTAAGAATATGATCCGTAAGATATCGGGAGAGCGGTATGAGCAGGGCGTTTATATTATAAACGGACGGATCATTCATAAGGAAAGCGTAGCGAAAAACCGCAGGAGAAACTGAACAAAAGCGCGCTGCTGTCCGAAGAAAAACCTTAGCTGCGGGTATGAACGATCATAAGAGGATAAAGGAAACAGGGGTTAAAGTGCAGGCGGCCAGCCTTGCTTTAGCCCCTGTTTGCGTCCCGGTATGCCTGTGGCGTAAGACCTGTCTCACGCTTGAAAAGATTAATAAAATGATTTGTATTCTCAAAGCCCACATCCAACGAGATCTCATGAATTCTCTTGTCGGTGGAGATCAGGAGATTGGAGGCAGCTGCCAGCCGTCTCTTGTTCAGGTATCGGAGAGGCGGTGTTCCGAATGCTTTGGAAAACTCATGGCAGATGCGGTATTTGCTCATGCGGTACCGGTGCTCCAGGTCATCCAGCCGGAATGGTTCGGCAAACCGCGTATCCAGATAGTGTCTGATCTCCATCAGGTAAGGCGCGGTCCTGACATTGGGAACATCCGGACAGAAAGCGTCCATAAACAGATAGGTGATCACGCCGGACAGGACGGAAGCATCGGATAGTTTATTGCGCAGAGTGGCGGCAGTACTACCGGACAGCAGACGTTCCAGACTGCTCAGCACAGGAGAATGTATTTCCAGTGGATGCAGCAGAAGAGATTCAAAGGGAACCAGCCTGTCAAGCTGTGCAAAGAAGTCGCCTTGCACCATGAAATGCGTAAAACGCCAGAAAGGCTGTGCAGATTTCAAAACAAAGGGGGATGTACTGCAATCCATATACAGTAAGATGCCTGGCTCCAGGGCATAAGATTTGGAGCCGCGCAGCATAATTCCGGATCCCTCTCTGGTGTAGAGCAGCATGCGGCAGTCCATTGGCTGATAGGTGAGTGTGTAGATCGGGGTCAGTTCGACGATACCGCCGCTGAGGACGGTGGGGAAACATTCGGCTGTTTCAGGCAGAATATCATAGAAAGCACCTGCGAAAGTCTGCAAGGGCAGATGCTTTGGCGGTGTCGGGCTGACAGATAGGGCTTGTCTGTAATGTGTTTCGAAAGTCATGGGTGTTCCTTTCCGGCATGGACGAAGCAGATGATCGCCAGATATGCCGAAATATAGCTTATAACAAATAGTACAACTTTACTTTATTATTTAATCACCAAAAAGTCAATAAAGTGCGATAATATTGTGATTATGCACAAATATAAATAATAGAAATTGTATAAATAGTTGAAAAGTACGAAAAATGCAATAAAGATATATAAGTTACAATAATGGGTGATGACTAAAAAATAAACCATAGTATACTTAAATTAAAGTTAATGAAGTTAAACAATTAACTAACAATTTAACAGCTCGGTAAAGTAGAGCACAACAAAAAAGGAGGATACAGATATTATGAAACTGAAGAAAGTTATAGCACTTACTTTGGCGGCAACCATGGCATTCTCACTGGTAGGGTGCGGCGGCAGCGATCCTGCTCAGACACCTGCGGCAGACGATGTGGCAGCGGGTGATGCGGCGGCAGATGATACGGCAGCGGCAGACGACGCGGCAGCGGACGATGCAGCGGCGGATGACAGTGCAGCAGCCAGCAGCCTGACTTATGCATCCATCAATCTTGGTGAGGATTATCAGGATATCACTACAACGATCAAATTTATCCATCATAAGACAGATCGTGAGGAAGACGGCACTATGGCTGATCTTGTCGGCAAGTTCAACGCAATGTATCCGAACATCACGGTTGAGACAGAGGGAATCACGGATTATCAGGAGGATGCACTGCTTCGTCTCTCCACAGGTGACTGGGGCGATGTTATGTTCATTCCCGCTGTTGATGCGGCAGATCTTCCGTCCTACTTCGCACCTTATGGAACAGTGGAAGAGATGAGTGAGCTGATCAACTTTGCAGATCAGTGGAAAGACACGGCAGGCAACTGCTATGGCATAGGTTATATGGGAAATGCTCAGGGCGTTCTCTATAATAAGAAAGTTTTTGCTGACGCAGGCATCACAACACTGCCGAAGACTCCGGATGAGTTTATCGCGGCGCTGCAGGCGATCAAGGATAACACGGACGCGATTCCGCTGTATACGAACTATGCGGCAGGATGGACCATGGGCGGACAGTGGGACGCTTACCTTGGCGCGATCACCACAAGTGATGAGACATGGTTAAACCAGAAGTTTGTACATACGGCAGAGCCTTTCAAGGATAACGGCGACGGTACGGGCGCATACGCACTTTACAAGATTCTTTACGATGCAGTTGCACAGGGTCTGATCGAGGATGACTATACGACGACAGACTGGGAAGGATGTAAGGGTATGATCAATAACGGTGAGATCGGTGTGATGGTACTCGGCTCCTGGGCGATCGCACAGATGAAAGCGGCAGGCGAGAATCCTGATGATATCGGTTATATGCCTTTCCCGATCACCGTAAACGGACAGCAGTATACGACAGCAGGTCCTGATTACAGCTTTGGAATCAATGTGAATGCATCCGACGACAACAAGGCGGCAGCAATGACATTTGTTAAGTTCATGGTAGAGGAATCCGGTTGGTGCGATTTCGAGGGCGGATACCCGATTTCCAAGACTGCTCCTACTTCATTCGTATTCGACGGCGTTAATGTTGTAACTAACGTAACATCCCTGCCGGGTGAGGAAGACTTTATGAACGATATGAACGCTGAGTCTGAGCTTTCTTTCAACGCGGGCGGAGACGCTAAAGTTCAGAGTATTGTTGAAGCGGCAGCTACCGGTTCTCAGACATTCGACGAGATCATGGCAGACTGGACAGCTAAATGGAACGATGCGCAGGCAGAGTTAGAGATTGAAGTTACGTACTAATTGAGACAGCAGTAACCAGTGTAAGTATGAATTGATGACATTCGAGTCGGGGAGTATTCCCCGGCTCGAACTATCAGGAGGATAGTATATGGCGGCACAGGCAAATACAGTGGGAACACAGAACAAAGGTTTCCTGCGTTGGCTCAGGAGCAGGAAAGGGCAGCAGACGATCATTATTATCGCATTTATGATCATTCCGCTTGCTTTATTGTTTACTTTTACATACCTCCCATTCGGTGAGATGGTGGGATACAGTTTTATGAAGATGAAATACATTGGCGAAAGAAAGTTTGTGGGGTGGAAAAACTACGCCAGTGTATTTAGCAGAAAAGACTGCTTCAGCGCTTTGAAGCTGAGCCTGTATTATATGGGAGGCTCCATTGTACAGCTCGTACTGGCGCTCTACCTTGCTACGGTTTTAAGCTTTAAAGTAAAAGGCGGCAATATTTTCAAGGGATTCATGTTCTTCCCTTATCTGATCAATGGTATTGCTATCGGATTTATCTTCAAGTTCTTCTATACAAGAGGATTTGTGTTTGATACCGTGCTTCAGTGGTGCGGATTTGAACTGGAAAATCTTCCCTACTGGTTAAAGGACCAGGGCATTAATAATATATCGTTGGTAGGAACTTCCGTATGGCGTTACTTCGGACAAAACATGGTGCTCTTCATCGGTGCGATCATGTCTGTGGACGCGGAACTGTACGAGGCGGCAATGCTTGACGGCGCCAACCGTCTTGAGCAGTTCAGGTATATCATCCTGCCAAGTATCAAGACGATCGTAACACTGAACGTGATCTTGTCAATCACAGGATCCTTAAGCGCGTTTGAGCCTCCTTATGTTATCACGGACGGCGCCAACGGCACGGCGACTTACTTCATCGTCATGCACGATATCGCCCATACGCAGCAGAAAGTCGGTCTGGCTTCGGCGATGGCGGTGGTGCTGCTGATCATTATATTTGCGGCGACGATCCTGCAGAAATTGTTCTTTAAATATGTCTTCAGGAATGCTGAGGATGAGGATTTCAATGCTACCAAACGGCGTGACAGGCAGCTTGCAAGATATGCGCAGAGAAAGGCGGGGAAATAAATGACGGCATTACAGAAAATCGGTAAAGGTTTAGTTGTCTTTTTGAAATATTTTTCGTTGGTATTTTTTGCTTTTGCAGCGGTTCTTCCGATCGTGTCATGCGTGATCACGGCTTTCAAGACAGAGACGGAATATACGCAGACCAATGTAATGGAGATGCCGTCAAGCTGGCTGAACTTCCAGAATTTCATCGACGCATTCCAGAAAGCAAATATGGCAAGGGCGTTTATGAATTCCACGATCGTGTTGGTGAGTGTGCTTGTGGTATCCGTATTGATCGGAACTTCCTTAGCTTACGTGTTGAACCGTTTCCAATTTCCGGGCAACGGCATTATCAGGAGTCTGTTCCTGTTTGCCACACTGCTTCCGGGCGTTGCGATGCAGATCGCAGTATACGAGATCATGGTTAATCTGGGACTGATCAATTCCCTGGTGGGCTATATCATCATGATGTGCGGCACGGACGTCATAGCGATCTATATTTATATCCAGTTTTTTGAGAACATCAGTGTTTCGCTGGATGAGTCGGCGATCATTGACGGTGCATCTTATTTTAAGATATACTATAAAATACTGCTCCCGCTTCTTCGTCCGGCAATCGTTACGGCCTGTATTTTAAAAGGCGTGGGCACATACAATGAGTATTACTGTGCGAACCTGTATCTGCAGAATAAGAAACTCTATCCGACGGTGGCAACTTCGCTCTATACCTTTGTGGGACCGCTTGGAAGCAAGTATAATCTGATCTGCGCCGGCGTGATCATATCTCTGTTGCCCGCATTGATCGTGTTCATTCTGTTCCAGAAGCAGATTTACAGCGGTATGACGGCAGGTTCGGTTAAAGGATAACGGTTATATAAGAGGGGAGTATCTATAGAAAGAACAGAGGGAGCATGATGGTAGAAGAGATCAGAAATCATTTGACCAACTGTATCATTCCTTTTTGGAAAGGGCTTAAGGATGAGGAATACGGTGGTTATTACGGGTATGTGGATCATGATCTTAAGGTGGATCGTGAGGCAGTGAAAGGATGCATCTTAAACAGCCGCATCATATGGTTTTTTGCAAACGCGTATCTGACGCTGCAAGATGAGTCTTTGTTGGAGGAAGCCAGACACGGGTATGAGTTCATGAAAAAGTACTGCATGGATACGCAGGAGGGCGGTGTATACTGGTCGGTGGCCTTTGACGGGACGCCTGAGGATACGACGAAGCATACATATAATCAGGCATTCGCTATTTATGCGCTATCTTCTTATTACGACGCCTCAGGGGATGAGGAGGCATTGCAGCTGGCGATGGAGCTGATGCACATCATTGAGTCGCGCTGTATGGATGAGATTGGTTATAAGGAAGCTTTTGACAGAGAGTTTAAGGAGATTGAGAACGATAAACTGTCCGAGAACGGCGTGATCGCTGATAAGACGATGAATACGCTGCTTCATGTGTTCGAGGCCTATACGGAGCTGTACCGTGTGGGCGGGGACAGCTCCGTGAAGACGCGTCTGGAGTGGATCCTGGACACGATCGCAGACAAGGTTTACAACCCTGTCCTGCACAGGCAGGAAGTCTTCTTTGACAGACAGATGAATTCCATTCTCGACCTGCACTCTTACGGGCATGATATCGAGGCGGCGTGGCTCATCCGCAGGGGAACGGATGTACTCGGAGAGAAAGTATACGAAGAAAAAATGCTTCCGATCATACTTGACTTAACTGGTCAAGTGTATGAGGCAGCCTTTGACGGGCATTCTTTTGCCAACGAATGCGAGAAAGGCATCGTCGATGAGAATCGTATCTGGTGGGTACAGGCGGAAGCGGTGGTAGGATTCCTGAATGCTTATAAGCTTGCGCCGGAGCATAAGGAGTATCTGGATGCCGCCAGGGCACAGTGGGAGTTTATCAAAGAGCATCTGGTAGATGAAAGAGAGGGTTCGGAGTGGCTCTGGGATGTGAACAAAGAGGGGGAATCCGTGAGCGGCAAGCCCATCGTGGAACCCTGGAAATGTCCGTATCATAACGGCAGGATGTGTCTGGAAGTGATCCGCAGGGCGCCGGAGATCGGGTGATCGGAGGATGCCGGATCCCATGGAACGGTAAGTATATGAGCGATGATAGATTCGGAGGAAAACAGTGATGTTACATGGCAATTACTATGTGGAATTGGAGAAATACAACAAACTGATCAACAGGAAAAATGTGAAATCAGGTATTTATAATGGCATCTACGACAGATACGAATATCCGGTACTGACAAGAGAGCATATTCCGCTCTCCTGGAAATATGACTTGAATCCGGAGACCAACCCGTATTTCATGGAACGTCTTGGCGTGAACGCGGTCATGAATTCCGGCGCCATTGAGCTTGATGGTAAGTTCTATCTGGTGGCGCGCATCGAGGGTAATGATCGGAAATCATTTTTTGGCGTGGCGCAGAGTGACAATGGCATAGACGGATTTGAGTTCTGGGACTATCCGATTCTGCTGCCGGACACGTGCCCGGAAGAGACGAATGTGTATGACATGCGTCTGACAAAGCATGAGGACGGTTATATATACGGCGTGTTCTGTTCCGAGAGCAAGGATAAGACTGTGAACGATCTGTCTGCGGCGGTTGCGGCGGCAGGCATCGTGAGAACGAAAGATTTGAAGAACTGGGAGAGACTGGACAATCTGACTACGCTCCGTTCTCCACAGCAGAGGAATGTAGTGCTGCATCCCGAATTTGTGGATGGTAAATATGCATTCTATACAAGGCCCATGGATGATTTTATCGAGACGGGATCCGGCGGCGGCATCGGTTTCGGACTGTGCGACGATATCACCCATGCGGTGATCGATGAGGAGAAGATGACTTCCCTGCGCAGGTACCATACCATCACGGAGGCGAAGAACGGTGCAGGCGCAACACCGATCAGGACGGATCGATGCTGGCTGCATATCGCCCACGGCGTACGCAATACGGCGGCGGGACTGCGCTATGTCATCTACGCTTTCGCCACGGACTTAAAGGATCCCTCCAGAGTGATCGCGGAGCCTTCCGGAATGCTCATCGGGCCAAGAGAGGGAGAGCGCGTGGGCGATGTGTCCAATGTGGTATTCACCAATGGTGCGATCGCAAGAGAGAACGGCGATGTATATCTCTATTATGCGTCCAGTGATACGAGAATGCATGTGGCAACCACGACCATCGATAAGCTGCTCGATTATGTCTTCAATACACCGGCGGATCCACTGCGTTCCGTGGAGTGTGTGGCGCAAAGATGTGATCTGATCCGGAAGAATCTGGAGTTTCTGGCAAAGCAGTAAACCGGATGCAATAAAGCGCAGCAGCGGGAACAGGAGCCCGGCAGGGTATGAGAAAGCGGGCAAAATAGAAGCGAGAGTGACAGGAAGGAGTAGAAAATAGAATGAGTGAAGTGAAAATGATCAGCCCGGCAGTGAAGAACGTGCCGTGGCAGGATAAGCCGGAGGGGCTGACAGGCGCTCCCATTTGGCGTTACAGCGAGAATCCGATCATCGGCAGGAATCCGGTGGAGGGTGTTGCGAGAATCTTTAACAGTGCGGTAATGCCCTACGGCGATGAGTTCATCGGTGTATTCAGGGGAGAACAGACCAACGGCATCCCGTATATTTATCTGGGACACAGCAAAGACGCTGTTCAGTGGGAGTTTGAGAAAGAGAAGATTCCCTTTAAGGATGAAGAGGGCAATGATTTCATGCCGGTATATGCTTATGATCCCCGTCTTGTCAAGGTGGAGGATACCTACTATATTATCTGGTGTCAGGATTTCTACGGTGCATCCATCGGTATGGCGAAGACGACGGATTTCAAGACTTTTGTGAGGACTGAGAACCCCTTTATTCCGTTTAACAGAAACGCGGTACTGTTTCCCCGCAAGATTAACGGCAAGTTTATGATGCTAAGCCGTCCTTCTGATTCCGGGCATACACCCTTTGGTGATATCTTCCTGAGCGAGAGTCCGGATATGGTGTACTGGGGCAGACATCGTCATGTGATGGGCAGAAGCTCCGAATGGTGGGAATCTGTAAAGATCGGCGGCGGCGCGGCGCCTATTGAAACGAGTGAGGGATGGCTGCTGTTCTACCATGGCGTGACCGGAACCTGTAATGGACTGGTGTATTCCATTGGCGGAGCGATCCTCGACATTGACAGTCCCTCCAAAGTATTATACAGATGTGAGAACTTCCTGCTGACGCCGGAAGAGTGGTATGAAGAGAGAGGATTTGTGCCGAACGTATGCTTCCCCTGCGCGACGATCCATGATTCTGAGAGCGGCAGGATCGCATTGTATTATGGATGTGCGGACAGCTACGTAGGTCTGGCGTTTACGAAACTGGACGAGATCGTAGATTATATTAAGACTCACAGCCATGTGACCGAGTCCGACACGGAGCTTGGGATCCGCTAGAAGAAGCTGAAGTTTTTCAATCTCTCACTTGTAGGACAGCATAAAGAATGGTACAATGACGGTAGTTGTTGCATACGGCAGTGATGTATCGTAATTTAATGTATTTACTGCGAAAGAGACTGTATAGTCTGCAAAAGAGGGAGATTCATTATGGAAGATAAGAAAGTGCAAGTAGAAAACACAGTGGAGAATGAGAAAACATTGGAAGTAGTTTTGCAGTATCGGGAGTATGAGGCTAATCTGGAAGAGGTGACTAAACGTGTCAAGGCGCATTATTATGCCAAAGGCTATCCGGAGAATTCCATAAAGGATATGCAGATTTATGTGAAACCCGAAGATTTTACTGCATACTACGTGATCAATGACGGAATCGTAGGCAAGGTGAGTTTATTCTAAGAGTTTATCAAGTATTGTTACCAGGTATCGTTGAGTCCTGAAGACCGTTTACTAAGCGGGCTTCAGGACTTTTTAGCATGGGAGCCGGAGCAGGATTAGGAGGAGGGATGCTTACCGGAGGGATGGTTGAGCAGTACGACGGCGGACAGAATACATAAGACGCCAAGGGCCGATAGCAGAGTCAGATATTCCCGAAAGACAACGATGCCGATCAGCGTTGCCACCATCGGTTCCACGGTGGCAAGGATTGCGGCACGGCTTGCTTCCACCTGAGTCAGTCCGAGTGTATAGAGAAGAAAAGGAATCACGGCTGTGACTAATCCGGTCAATACGATAAGGAAGCACAGATACGGCTTGTCGGCGCAGGCCGTTATTTTATGCAATAAATCCGTGGGAGAGCAGATAAAGAGAGAGCCGGCCGCGGCAGTCATAAAAGTATAGGTAGTGACCGTATAGGTCGAATAGCGCCGCAGCGCGATCGTTCCAAGGATGCTGTACAGCCCATAGCCAAGGCCGGATCCGAGGCCGATGAGAACGCCGGTTACAGTGACATCAGAGCCTTGTGAGCCAAGGCCGGAAACGAAGATGCATCCGAGGAAAGATAGAGACAGCGCCCACAGCTTGACGGGGGTTATTTTCTCATGGAAGATCAGCAGTGACAGCAGCATAACCCAGATGGGAGATGTATAAAGTAATATGGCTGCCATGGACAGGGTCATCAGGCGGATCGCGGTAAAGTAACAGGTGGTGAAGAACAGGATGCTGCCAAGTCCCAAACCAAGGAAGAGGGGGATATCTCTATATGAGATCCTGAATCCGGAGGAATCCTTGAAAAAAAGTATGAGAGCAAAGATCAGAGCCGCCGTTGTAACACGCAGGCATACGATCTGAACGGAGGTAAAACCGGCCAGAGCAGTCAGGCCGCGGACAAAGATTCCCATGCTGCCCCAGAAGATACCTGCCAGAATGATGAGAAACGCTCCGTTGGATGTAGTATTGGAATGCATGAGTCTGTTACCGCCTTTCTGTTTTATATATGCCATGGGCATGAAGACATTATCGTTCCTGAGACGTTATATCTATAGAACATACTTTTCTATCATAGCACGTCTCAGGAGAGTTGAGAATACGGCACATATTTTTTAGAAAAAGTGAGAATATGTGTTGACAAACAATATTATATATCGTATAGTATCTACAGAAACAATATTATACAACATATAATATTATAAATTAAAAAATGTAGTGTCTGCAACATTAATGGACAGAAACGGATGATTCACTATGAAGTATGCAAAAAACAGGAAAGGAGTCTATCGCATGGTTTTTAATACGGGTGCAGCATTGTTGGATGCGATTGTTCTGGCGGTGGTCTCGAGTGAGCTCGAGGGAACTTATGGCTATAAGATTACGCAGGAAGTGCGGCAGGTTATTGAAATCTCAGAATCCACGCTATATCCGGTGCTCAGAAGACTGCAGAAGGACGAATGTCTGGAAGTCTATGACATGGAATGTGCGGGACGGAATCGGCGTTACTATAAAGTGACGGAGAAAGGGAGAGCGCAGCTTAATCTGTATATCAGTGAGTGGTATAGGTATTCTGCCAGGTTAAACAGTATCTTTGAGGGAGGATTGAAGCATGAATAGAGCAGAATTTATGAGGCGTCTGACAGAGCTTCTGGGCGATGTATCACCGACAGAGCGGGATGAAGCCATCCAATATTATAATGATTATTTTGATGACGCGGGAGAGGAGAATGAGAGCGGCGTCATCGCATCTCTCGGTACGCCGGAGGAACTGTCCAGGACGATCAAGGCGGGGCTGAGTGACGGCGGCGCCAGCGGGGAATTTACGGAATCTGGCTTCAGCGGCTATACGCAGGCGCATAGAGACGAGATCGTGAGAGCCGGTGAGACGATCCGGGAAGAGCAAAAAGCGGGCGCGGCGGGTACATCCGGCGGTACGCAAAAGGACAAAGGGAAAGGCGGCAGCGCTTATTACGAGCAGGATTATTATCGAAGGACCGGCGGCGCAGGAGTATACGGCGGCAGGGAGGACACGAGAAAGTATGATAATCCTTACGAGCAGCAGGGAGCGCACAGAGCACAGGAGAGTGCAGCTGCCGGTGGGCAGACCTCACAGCCCAGGCAGGGTATGAGCGGTGCGACGCTGGCAATCGTTATTATTGTGGCGATCCTTACTTCACCCGTCTGGATTGGACTGCTCGGCAGTTTAATCGGGATCGTGGTCGGCATTATGGCTGTAGCGTTTAGTATATTTCTTGTTTTTCTCATCATCGGAGTGGTGTTTGTGGCGGTTTCCATCGCCTTGCTCGTTGTGGGAATCATGTTGGTCTTCCATGCGCCATTGGCCGGCTTTTGTATGATCGGAACGGCTCTCATACTCTTTGCGGTCGGGCTTGTCTGTGTATGGTTGATGGTAGTTACGGCGGGAATGGCGATTCCTGCGCTTGTACGCGGAATCGTATCACTGTGCCGGAGACTTTTTCATAGAGGAGGTGCAAGGGCATGAGTACAGGATTAAAGAAATTTACAAAGGGGTGCCTGCTTACGGCGCTTGTAACATTTATCATAGGGTGTCTGATCTGTCTGATCGGCTGGATATTCGGAGGATTCAGGCAGCTGAACGGTATGGATGTCCTGAAAATTACCGGTATTCCCTTTCGGTATTTCAACAATTCCATAACGGACTTCGCTTTCGGATTCTGGGATGGGGTTGATGAAACCTGGCTGACGGAAGAGGGGGAAGTTGACTGGGATTTTGACGATGACTGGGACGACGAGTATGACTGGGATTTTGACGATGACTGGGATGATGATGTGGACTGGATGAAATACGAGGGGTGGAATAAGATTGAGGAGGGTGAGAGGATCAGACTGGACTTGACGGCGGATACACTGCGCAGTCTGGATATCGATCTGGCGGTATGCGAGACGTATATTATGGAGTCCGATGACGACTATGTGTGGATGGATGTGAAGAAAGACGCAAGCCACTTCCGGTATGCGGTGGAAGATGGAGATACCCTGCGGATCGTGCACAGGACGACAGCGGACGATATGTGGAACTGGAGAGGCAGGAAACCGCGGGCTAAGTTATATCTCTATCTGCCCAAAGATATGAGTCTTGACAACCTGACAGTGGAAGTTGGAGCCACATTTTTGCAGGCGATGGCTCTGCAGGCACATGAGATCGACATCAAGGTAGGGGCAGGCGAATGCAGGATAGACGGATTGTCCGGTGACAGCGTGGATCTCATGGTCGGAGCGGGAAGTCTCATGACAGAATCGGTGTCGGCAGCCAAGACGGATATGGAGGTCGGAGCAGGCGAGATTATTGTAAAGAATGCGCGTATAAAGCAAGAAGCCGAACTTGAGCTGGGAGTGGGAAATCTGCAGCTTAGCGGACTGATCGCAGGCGATCTGGAATTGGACTGCGGCATGGGTAATGTGACGCTGACGCTGGAGGATGTAATGTCGGATCATGATTATGAGGTCAACTGTGATATGGGAAATGTAACGATCGGCGATACTACTTATACAGGTTTCCAGAACACGAAAAAAATTTCGAACGGCAGCGGCAGCATGTATGATATTACCTGTAATCTGGGTAACGTAATTGTTACCTTTGACGGACAGGCGAAGTAGGGTATCAGAGAGCAAAAGAGCGCAAAGCGCTCTGGAATGGAGGTAAAGATGAGTAATGATTATAAGAAACTGGTGAGATCCCAGACGAACAGGACAATCTGCGGCGTATGTGGAGGAATCGGGGAGTATCTGAATATCGATCCGGTTCTGGTGCGTCTCCTATGGGTGGTATGTTCCCTTGCAAGCTGTGGAACAGGGCTTGTGGTATATATTGTAGCGGCATTGATCATGCCGGAGGATAATCATATTGTAAGTTGATGAGATTCAGGTCAGCCTGTCCATCACAGGGATGAAAGATGAAAGAGACAGCAGGTAAGCCTTTTTGGTTTGCCCTGCTGTCTCTTTTTGTATGCTGCCAGAGTTACGATACCGATCTTTTGCCGGGGCTGCAATAGCGATCATTTTGCCGGAGTTGCTGTCAGGAACATGCCGGATTTCCTGAGTGCAGGACGCAGCGCCATGTACACTGCCACGGATACGACTGTGGAAGTCACGGCATTGATGGAGGTCGAAGCAATGTTCCATGCGAGAGTTACGTCGGCGGCAGGCTTGCCCAGGATCGCCCGCTTATAGAAGTATCCCACGAGTGGGTCGAAGATTACATTGAACAGCAATCCGCCGACGGCAGCACATATCGTCCATTTCCACACTTTGGAGCTGTCCCTCTCGGTGGTAATGTGTCCGAGTCTGTGAGCGATCAGGCCGGTGACCAGGCCGATACAGAGTTTGAGGACAAAAGTCTTGGGGGCGTAGACGATATAGACGGGATCAAACAGATCGCCGATCGTCATGCCGATGGCGCCGCCCAGGCCTCCGTACAGGCCGCCGAGCAGCAGGGCGCCCAGCACACATACGGCGTTCCCGAGGTGGATGGAGGTGGCGTCTCCGCCGGGCAGCGTGATCTTGATCTGCAGGAAAGTAAATACTACATAGGATAATGCGGCAAAGACGCCGGTCAGGACAAGTTTCAGCAATTTCTCATTTTTCATAATTTGTACACAGCCTCAGATTTTTGTTCCCTTTGAGGCATTTTCCTTTCCGTTCATGAATGTTTCTGTTTCATTGTATTGATGCCTTGCTACCACTATATAACAAAATGGCATGTTGAAAAGCGCCAATCCAAGAATTTATGACCATGCCAGTTGCGGCCAAAGATCTGTGTACACCTGATAAGACGGCAGATGCGCATGAATTTCATCGTATAGAAAATGGAAAAACAATAATACTAACATAGTCAATACTGTATGGAAAAGAAAGGTATAACGGTAAAACGGTATATCATCGGAGGAAAAGCATGATTCGGGTATTACATGAGAAGATCAAAGCGGATTTCCTGTACTATGTGTGGCTGTTCTTTGTATTGTCAGTCTTTGGATGGCTGTGGGAGGGATTTCTTTATCTTTTCAAAGATGACATGTATGTCAACCGTGGATTTATGATCGGTCCATGGATTCCAATCTATGGAGTAGGCGGAATTATGCTGGAAATATTACTTCACAGATGGAGAGATCGACCGATTATGATATTTGTGTCATCTATGGTTCTGTCTACAATACTGGAGTATATGGCCGGCTGGTATCTGGAATTGACTTGGGGAGTCAAATGGTGGGACTATAGCGGTATGCCATGGAATCTGCATGGACGCATCTGTTTTCTGAGCAGTCTTTTGTTTGGGCTGGGAGGAATGGTGCTCGTGTGGGTATTCTGCCCGCTGTTCTATTCTTTATACAGCAGAATACCGCCGCGGTTTAAGATGGCTGCAGGGTTGTGTCTGTTGGTGATTTTTGTGGCGGATGCATCTTACAGCGCTATGGCGCCGCATTTCGGGCCGGGAATCACATACAAATAATCAAAATGTGGCAAAAATAGACAATATACACAATTTATACGATTGAGATTTATATGATATTATTAGGATATTATAAGGAGGGAACGCTGTCAGACAGTAAGAAATTATGATATGATGATACAAGGGTCAAATTAAGGAAATAATGAGGGGAACAGAAGATGTGGCAGGATGCGTGGTATTATTTTGGGTACGGGGCGGCCGCTTTATGTGCGCTGGTCTTTGCCGTTAAAGCTTACAGATGGGGAAATCGATTAAGCGTTTTTGCGGGGAGCATGTTTCTGGCAGCTGCGGCGCTGAACATATCGTACATAGCAAGGATTCGGGCGCGCTCATATTTCATGGCGTCTTTGTGCACCAGTATCTATTTTGTATGCATGGATCTCTTAGTGCTGGCGGCGATCTTATTCAGCGTGGAATTTACGGAATCTAAAGTAGTGCCGATGAAATATAAGAGGCGCCTTTATCTATTGTTGAGCAGTTTTGTGCTGATCGACGCCGTACTTCTTATGGTCAATGTCTTCCATGAGATAGAACTTCGTTATCAGTTCAATCTGTACAGCATATATGCCATTAAATATATGTATGTCGCAAGACCGGTATTCTATTATCACCTGGGATTTATGTATCTGCTGGCGGCAGTGATCGTATACGTCCTGATCGCGAAGATTGTGAGCATACCGGCAATTTATGCCGGCAGATACAGAAACAGCCTGATCGGGATCGTGGTGATCCTTCTGTTTAGCGTTATATATGTTTTTGGCGTGCTCAGGATCAGCGTGGATCTTTCCGTGCTGCTTTATGGTTTTGCATGTCCGCTCGTCTATGCGAATACCTTTGACTATACGTCCAAAGGTATGCTCAACACAACGCGCAAGATGGTGCTCGAATATATGGGAATGCCGATGATACTCTTTGACTATGAGGGATATGCGGCGGATACGAACCGGGATATGCGCAGGCTTTTTCCCATACTCAATGACCGGGAGAAAAGGATCAGCATACTGGATTTTATGCAGATCGCTTCTTTTAGGGCGCTGCAGAATACGGTTTCGGATCAGGTGTTTGAATGGCAGAATCCGGGGGAAGAGGGGGCCAGGGTATACCAGTGCAATTTTACCTGCCTGAAAGATGAGAAAGGCCGCAATATCGGGAATCTTCTGATCATGAAGAATCTGGAAGTGGAGCGGGATATGCTGACGCAGCTCTACTCGAAGCAGTGTTTCCATGCGAGAATGGGCGAAATAGTCGAAAGAGGCATATATCCCGTGACGATCGTTGTGTGCAATACCAACGGGATTGGATTAGTCAACGATGTGTACGGCTGGACGAAAGGAAACGAGATGCTCAGGCTTGCGGCGGATCTGCTGCGGGATAATCTGCCGGAAACAACGGTGCTTGCCCGGCTGGAGGACGGAGACATGGTGGCAGGGTTTGTTGAAGTCGAGCAGGAATACGCCATGCAGCTTTTTGACAATATCAGGATGCAGTACAGACAGAGTAATGATACGGGCATCAACACGGACCTGGAATACGGCGTCGCCATGATCAGGGATGCGGGCAAGAGCGTGGAAGAAGCGCTTAGGGAAGCGGCTGAGAGTATGCGGACCAAGAAGCTGATGAATGAGACGTCGCAGAAGAGTTCCCTGCTGGATTCGCTGACACAGACGCTGACAGAGAGCGATTACGAGACAGAGGAGCATGTGGAGCGGACCAGGGAGATGGCTGTGCGGCTTGGTAAAGCTCTGAACCTGACAGACTCGGACCTGGGCAAACTGGCGCTGCTGGCAGTTCTGCACGATATAGGCAAGATCGCCATTCCACATACGATTCTTCTTAAGCCAGGCAAACTGACGGAGGAAGAATGGTCGATCATGAAGACGCATACGGAGAAAGGATACCGGATCGCCAGTGCCTCTAAGGAGCTGCAGCCCATTGCGGAGTACATACTGCACCACCATGAGCGGTGGGATGGCAACGGTTATCCGGGAGGGCTTAAGGGAGATGAGATTCCGCTGCTCTCGCGGATCATCACGGTGGTTGATTCTCATGATGTGATGGTGCATGACAGGCCGTATCACAAAGCTATGGAACGGGCTCAGGCCGAGGAGGAACTGCTCAGATGTTCCGGATCACAGTTTGATCCTCATCTTGTAACAGTTTTTTTGAAAGTACTAAATGATGAAACAGTATAAAGATTTTCAAAGCAGGGAACTTTTTCCCTGCTTTTTCTATTTCTGCTTTGGGGTGATATTTTGTGCATTACAGAAAAAAATTATGATGCAGCAGACATAGTATGGTATAATATCACTAAGAATTTATTCTTATTAACTGCTGGGGAGGCTTACATGGAACGAATATTGGTTGTGGAGGATGATCTTACCCTCAGCACGGGGCTTTGCTTTGAACTGGATAGTGCGGGCTACGTTACGCAGGCCGCCTACAGCTGCCAGAAAGCAAGATATCTGGCAGGGCAGGACCTTTACGCACTGGCGCTTTTAGATGTGAACCTGTCGGATGGCAGCGGGTTTGATCTGTGTCGGGAGATCAAGGAACTGCATCCGGATATGCCGGTGATCTTCCTGACAGCGAAAGACCTGGAAGAAGATGTGCTGCAGGGATTCGATCTGGGGGCGGAGGATTATATCACCAAACCTTTTCATATGAAGATTCTTTTAAAGCGCGTGGAGGTGGCGATCCGGCGCAAAAGCGGCGCAGCGCAGCGGCAGATGCCGGGAGAAGGATACCGGGATGATTTTTTACAGTTGGATTTTGAGGCGCTTACGGCAGTCCGCGGTACGGAGAAGCTGGCGATCACTCCCAACGAATATAAGCTTCTGAAGATATTGACGGCCCATGCGGGCACGGTAGTCACAAGGCAGATGCTGCTGACTAAGCTGTGGGACTGTGAGGGCAACTACATAGATGACCATACTCTGACGGTGACGATGAACAGGATGCGGGCCAAGATAGAGGACGAGGAACACACCTACATCAAGACGGTGCGGGGTATGGGCTATATCTGGCAGGACAGACAAGATCAGACCAAGGGGTATACATGAAAAGGTGCGTGAGTGCGGCAGTGCAGAGGATGTAAGACAGGGATATGCGGCAGGGAATGCACATGAAGCGAGGGGTAAGAGCAGGATATGGGCGCAGATATAAGGCAGGCAGCGGGACATGGGGGCATAACGGACAGGACGGTCAGCACGGTTCTTTTGGTTCTGAGCATGGCATTGTATGCAGGATTTCTATACGTGTTGTGGGTTTTTGTTCCCCGTGTTTCGGTGCGTTATACGATATTTGCATTGACAAGCGGCATATGTCTGACGGCGGTTTTGCGGCATCTTTTAGAGCGGAGACAGGTCTGCTGCTTTGCGGATGAGCTCTGCCGGACGCTGGATGCCCTCATCGCGGGACAGGAGCCGGGGAATTATTTTCCTTATGAGGATACGCTGACGGCACGGGTGCAGGGGAAGCTTCTGCAATATTATGACTTGATGAGCGAGGGGCAGCGGCGCAGCGAGCAGGACAAACAGACGATACAGGAACTTGTCTCGGATATTTCCCACCAGGTGAAGACGCCGATCGCCAATCTGTCGATGTTCATCGGCATCCTGCGGTCTCACAGACTGGAAGAGGAGAAGCGGTCGGAGTTTTTGGGAACGATGGCACAGCAGATCGATAAGCTGGACTTTCTCATGCAGTCGCTGATCAAGATGTCGCGCCTGGAGACGGGGACGTTTACGATGCATATGACGGATACAAGCCTGTATGACACGATCGCCAAGGCGTTAAACGGCGTTTGGGCCAAGGCGGAAGCTAAGAATATCAGTCTCACGGTGGAATGTGACGAATCCGTTACGGTGCGCCATGATGGGAAATGGACGGCGGAGGCATTGGGCAATCTTCTGGACAACGGTATCAAATATACGCCAAAGGGCGGCGCTATCAGCATAAGCGTCCGTCCGTGGCAGTTCTATACCCGTGTGGATATCACGGATACGGGGATGGGAATCCCGCAGGAACATTTTCACGATGTGTTCAAACGGTTTTACCGCATGAGTGAGGCGGCTGGACAGGAGGGAGTCGGTCTGGGGCTTTATCTGGCGCAGGGGATCATTGTCAGGCAGAAAGGGTATATCAGTGTGAGATCAGAGGTCGGAAAAGGGACTACATTTTCCGTTTATCTGTTGAATTAGAGATTGCAGGCGAAAGGAGAGTATCATGAAAAATACAATTTTGGTTGTGGATGACGATAAGGCTAATCTTGCGTTAGCGCAGAAGATTCTTATGCCGCAGTATCGCATCGCTGCCTCCAATTCCGGCAGGGGCGCCCTGAAATACCTGGAGAATCATCATCCCGACCTGATTCTGCTCGATATCAACATGCCGGACATGGACGGATTTGCGGTGATGGAGCAGCTCAGGCTCATAGAAGAGACAAGGACGATTCCCGTGATCTTCCTGACAGCGGACAATCTGGCGGAGACGGAAATCAAATGTTTCCGTATGGGAGCGATGGACTTTGTCACGAAGCCTTTTGTGCCGGATATTCTCCTAAGTCGCGTGGGTAAGACGATTGAGTTAGATCAGTACAGAAATAACCTGGAAAAGATGGTCAAAGAGCAGGCGGAGAAGATTACCGAGGACGCCAGACGTATCAGCGGAATCCAGGATTCCGTGATCGTGGGGATGGCGAATCTGATCGAGAGCAGAGACGGCAGTACCGGTAAGCATGTCAAGAATACGCAGATGTATGTGCAGATGATCGCCGATGAGCTGCGCAGCCGTCAGCTCTTTGAGCAAGAACTGACGGAAGAATACATAGAAGATTTGTGCAAGGCAGCGCCGCTTCACGATGTGGGTAAGATCAAGATTCCGGATTCCATTTTGCAAAAACCCGGCAGGCTGACGCCGGAGGAATTCGATCGGATGAAAAAGCATACGACTCACAGCAGTGAGATCATCAAAATGATCATCGGTGACGTGGAAGATGCGCATTATGTGCGTATTGTGGAGGATATCGCGATGCATCATCATGAACGGTGGGATGGAACGGGGTATCCCGCAGGCCTTGCGGCGGAGCAGATTCCGCTGGCAGCGCGGATCATGGCGGTGGCGGATGTGTTTGACGCGCTGTATGAGGAACGGTGTTATAAACCGCCGGTGCGTCCCATCGAGAAGATTATGGAGATCATGGAGGAAGGCAGGGGCACACAGTTTGATCCGGTGATCATTGATGTGTTCCTGGAGATGCTTCCCATGTTAAAAGAAGTGCTGGGGATTGCCGCTGAAGCGGGATGAGATGGCAGACGAAAGGCTGTCAGGGGGGAAAGGTAAGGTAGGTCGTTTTGAAAGATAGACAGTTCAGGAATGAAAAAATGGGCAGGAAGCTGGAACAGATCGTATTGATCTTTTTTACGGGATTTTCCCTGTCCATGTTTGTCTCGTCAATTTTGCTGGAGTGGAATCTGATTTTTCAGGAAGCAATCATCGTAACGGTCGCTTCAGGCTGGATCGTGTTCGTCAGAAGACACCGCACGTATATGTTCCGCGCAAAGTTTCTTTCTTTTATTGCCTGGATTAATTTTACGATCTATGCCGTGCAGGCGGTCAGTTTCACTTCCATGCTGTCCACGATGTCGGCGTTGATCGTTCTTTTGGGTATTTTTGGCAGCACGGATGTTGTCTATATGGGAGTCGCTTTTACGACTGCGATGTTTGCTTATCATGGTTTTGTGCTCAGGACGATCACGATGGAATCTGCCAATGAGGTGCTGCGCATTATCCTGCATGTGATATCCGCCTATGCGATCTCTCTGGTCACATGGATCGTGATACGTACCAGACAAAAGACCAATGAGCAGCTCATGGAGAATATACGCGAACTGGAGATCGTAGAGAAGAGCAAGGATGATTTCATGGTGAATATTTCTCATGAGATCCGCACGCCTATTAATGCGGTGTGCGGCATGAGTGAGGCCATACTGCAGGAAAATATCCCGCCGGAGGTAAGACGTGATATCATGGATATTCAGACGGCGGGACGCAATCTTTTGTCCACGGTCAGCAATATTTTGGATTTCTCGGAACTGGAAAGCGGGAAGATGGAGCTGGTGGAGGAAAGCTACAATATTACATCCACGATCACGGATATTATCAATATGGCTGTGACACTTGAGAACGGCAGGCCGCTGGAGCTGATCGTGGACTGTGACGCCGATCTGCCCGGCAGTCTGGTGGGGGATGAGCAGAAGCTGCGGCGGATTGTTATGAATCTGATCGATAATGCCATGAAGTTTACGAGGGAGGGCGGAATTATCTTCCGGATCAAGTGCCGCAGGGAGGAGTACGGCATCAATCTGCTGATCAGTATCAGAGACTCCGGCATCGGTATGGGACAGGAGGATATGGAGAAGATCTTCGCAAGTTTCAGCCAGGTCAATTCCGGGCGCAACAGAGAAGAGGGCGGCATCGGGCTGGGACTTGCGATCGCACAGGCTCTCGCGCGCAGTATGGGCGGTTTTATCAGCGTGGAGAGCGAGCCGGGAAACGGTACGGAATTCAGGCTGACGGTGCCGCAGAAAGTACTGGACGATACGCCCATCGTCTCCATCCGAAACAGGAACCGCATATTCGCGGCCTGCTATATCAACATGGATAAATATGAATATTCCGTGGTGCGGGAGGGCTACGAGAAGTGCATACGCCATATGGGAGAGCAGTTTGGCGTTATGTTCCGGAGCTGCAGGAACCTGTCCGAATTGAAACGGCGTATGGAAAATGAGAATTTTACCCATATCTTCATCGGATGGGAGGAGTACAGCGAGGACAGGGAGTTTTTCGAGAAAATGTCTCAGGAAATGAGCGTCGTATTGATTCTCGATTATGAACAGAGCCTGCAGGTCGGGGGCAATATGCGCTGTGTCTACAAGCCTTTTACCGTGTTGTCCATAGCCGCGGTGTTAAATGGTGAGAAAGTGATCCAGAATGAGGACAGGAGAAGCCGCTACCGCTTTACCGCTCCCGATGCGACAGTGCTCGTGGTGGATGACAATGTAATGAATCTCAAAGTAATGGCCAGGCTGCTGCTGCCCTATCGGATCAAGGTTGTGACGGCGCTTAGCGGGCAGGAGGCTCTGGAGCAGATCAAGAGCATGGAATATGACTGTGTATTTTTGGATCATATGATGCCGGAGATGGACGGTGTGGAGACGCTGCATAAGATCAGACAAAAGACCGGACTCTATTTTCAGAATGTGCCGATCATCGCTTTTACGGCCAACGCTATTGGCGGCGCAAGGGAAATGTTCATGGAAGAGGGGTTTGATGATTTCATTGCCAAGCCGATCGAGCTGAGTGTGTTAGAGAGAATGCTGCATCGTTATATCCCGCAGGATAAACAGGTGAAAGCGGATGAGACGGAGTGCGGCGGCTGGATGGAAACGTACCGCAGCGGTTATGGATTTACCGGACACAGGATGGTTTCCGACAGCAAAGGAGAAGCAGGCGCAACAAGCCTGGACGGCGGACAGAGTGTTGGCGGGGCAGGCATGGGAGCCGGCGGCACGGAAACGGAATCCTCCGGACAGGAGGAAGCCACAGCAGAAACCAGAGGACTGGAGGCTCTAAGCCGTGCGGGCATCAATATCTCTCAGGGAATTTCCTACTGCGGCGACCGGGAGGGACTCAGGGAGATCATTGCGATGTATCATGAGCAGGGAGCCGGGCGCAGCAGCCAGCTTCAGCAGCTATACGATGAGCAGAACTGGAAAAATTATGCGATTGCCGCCCATGCACTGAAGAGCAATTCCAGAGGAATCGGCGCGAACGATCTGGCGGAGCTTGCTTTTGGCATGGAGATGGCAGGTAAGGAAAACCGCATCGAATATATTCTGGAACATCATGAGGAATTTATGAAAATGCATGAAACGCTTCTGCAGGCGCTTGCCGATAATGTTTTTATCTATCCGGAGGGCTATCAGGATCCGGCTAAAGCGGCAGATGCAGAGGCTGACGGCGGTGCCCAGAAGACAGAGGAACCGCCCCAGGAGATCGATCCGGACAGATTGACCTCGCAGATGGAAAAGATCAGGGAGAAGCTTGACAATTTCGAAAGTGAGGGATTGGAAGAGCTTTTAGAGGAGCTGGAGCCGTATTGCTATCACGAAGCCCCATTGCAGACGCTTGTGGCAAAGATCAGAAAGGGCGTGGAGGAGTTTGATTTCCTCAGCGCCGCCGGAGAGCTCATGGCGTGGGAGGAGGAGAATGCGGAGGGTGTGACAGGAGACAGTTATGATTAGGAGAATACGGAGATTTATGCGGTCGCTCTTCAATGAGCATGTGGATTTTCAGACAAGACTGATCCGGATCGTTCTGCTGCTTGCTTTTATCGTGTCCGTGATCGGACTTGGACGTGTGATGCTGGGGGCGAAAACGATCGTGATGTATGCCCTGGTACCACAGTGTATCGTGTCGGGCATTGCACTTCGGATGTCGGAGGACCGGCGCAAGATCAGGCAGGCATCATGGCTGCTCGTGATCGCGTCCAATATGATTCTGTTTCCGCTTATCTTTATCTGGAGTTATGGTATAGACAGCGGCACGCCGATCTGGTTTGTATTGGGACTGGTCTATATTTTCCTGCTTTTTAACGGCAGGGAGCTGTATCTGGCGCTGCTTTTGTCTATGGCGTCATATCTTGTTACATATTGTATTACGTTCAGGCGTCCCTACATTATGTCGGCGGCGGGCCGCGCCTACAGTTACAGTGATTCCTACATTACTCTTGTGGTGGTAAGCTGCTTTATCGGACTGTTGATGAAGATCCAGTTTCAGACTTATGATAAGGAGCGCAAGCTTGTTGAGAAACAGAAAGAGGAGATCGAGCAGATCGCCCGCTCCAAGGACAAATTTTTTGCAAATATGAGTCACGAGATCCGCACGCCGATCAATACGATCATCGGCCTCAACGAGATGATCCTTCGGGAAGACATTTCCGACGAGATAGCGGAGAATGCGATCAATATACAAAATGCCAGCAAGATGCTGCTGACGACGATCAATGATATTCTGGATCTTTCCAAGATTGAATCAGGCAAAATGGAGATTGTGCCGGCCCAGTATGAGATCAGCTCCATGCTCAGTGATCTGGTGAATCTGATCTGGATCCGGGCTCATGAGAAAGAGTTGGAATTTAAGGTGGATATCGATCCGGAGATCCCGTCTATGCTTTATGGGGATGAGGTACGCATCAAGCAGGTGATCACCAATATATTGACTAATGCGGTCAAGTATACGGAAACAGGTTCCGTCACTTTAACGGCCAAGGGAGAGCGGGTTGCGGCTGACCAGATTTTGCTGCGCATTTCCGTGACGGATACCGGTAAGGGAATCCGCAAGGAGAGCCTGGACGATCTGTTCAGTTCCTTTAAGCGTGTGGAAGAGGGCGAGAACCGCAACATTGAGGGAACCGGACTTGGGCTCAATATTTCCAAACAGTTGGTGGAGATGATGGGCGGCAAGATCTATGTGGACAGCGTATACCATAAAGGGTCCGTCTTTACGGTGGAGATAAGACAGCGTATCGTCAATGTACGTCCTATCGGCGTTCTCAATTTTGCGGCGCAGAAACAGTTGAATTACCGTGCCAAATATAAACAGAGCTTCACGGCGCCGGATGCCAGAGTGTTGGTAGTGGACGATAATGATATGAACCGGATGGTAGCGATCAAGCTGCTGCGGGGGACGGGCGTCAGGGTGGATACGGCGGACAGCGGCAGAGAATGTCTGCGGCAGACAGCGGAGAATCAGTATCATGTTATTTTGATGGATCATATGATGCCGGAGATGGACGGCGAAGAGACGATGAAAGCGGTGAGGGCCCAGACCAAAGGATTCTGCCAGAAAGTTCCCATCGTTGCCCTGACGGCCAATGTCATGACCAATGCGGAACAAATTTACCGGAATATGGGATTTGACGGGTATCTTGCCAAGCCGATCAACGCTGCACTTTTAGAGGCGAGCCTGTTAAAATATCTCCCTCAGAGCCTGATCGAATATGTTGCCCAGGATGATATGGAAGAGGCTGGAGAGGAGACGGCTGTCAACCGTGTGATCGGCGTGCGCAAGCGCAAAGTTGCAGTTACGGCAGACTGTATCTGTGATTTGCCCTCTGGCTTGTTGGAGAAATATCAGATCAGGCTGATGTACTGTTATGTACATACGAAAGAGGGCCGTTTTTGCGATCTCTTCGAGGTATCTTCGGACGGTTTGTTAAACTATCTGCAAAAAGAGGGGAATTATGCCCATTCTTCTACGGCCGATCCGGCTGAATACGAATATTTCTTTGCCGATATTCTGGAGTCGGCGGAGCATATCATCCATGTGACGGCCACAGCCGATTTAAGCGGCGCGTACCCGAATGCGCTTCAGGCCAGCAGAAGCTTTGGCAATGTCACGGTAGTGGATTCCGCGCATATCAGCAGCGGGCATGGACTTATGGTGCTGTATGCGGCGGTTATGGCGGAGGCAGGCAAGGATGTACCGGAAATCTGTGAGGCTCTTGACCAGTTCAGGGACAGAGTATGTTCCAATTTCCTTGTGCCGAGTACGGAGGCACTGTACCGCAACGGTAAGATCAGCGGGATGGTACATAAACTGTGCAGCGGGATGAATCTGCATCCAGTGCTGCATATGTCGCAGAATGAATTGAAGCTTTGGAAGATCGAGACGGGAAGCATGGAGCATGCGAGGAGCCGTTATATCAAAAGACTGCTGCGTCACAGCAGACAGATCGATACGAGTGTCCTGTTTCTTACGTATGCCGGATGTACGGTACGACAGTTGGAGGAGATACTGGAGGAAGTGGAGAAACATGTGCATTTCGAGAAGATCATTACCCAGAAAGCTTCCGCAACGGTGTCCAGCAACTGCGGTGTGGGCGTGTTTGGTCTGATGTTTGTCAGGAAAAAGGGGATAGAAGATGGGGTATACAGTCTGTAAACAGGAGTGTGGAATGCATATATGATCACGGTACAAAATCTCAGGAAAGATTACGGCAGCGGCAGCCGTCTGGTGCGGGCCCTTGACGGTGTGAACCTGAATGTCAAAAAAGGGGAGTTTGTCGCCATCGTGGGTGCGTCGGGCAGCGGTAAAACGACGTTACTCAATATGATGGGAGGGCTGGATCTGCCGACGGACGGGGAAGTGACGGTGGACGGCGTACAGCTTGCCGGAATGCGGGAAGAGCAGCTGGCAGTATTCAGGAGGAAGAAAGTAGGATTTATTTTCCAGGACTATAATCTTATCCCTACGCTGACAGTGGAGGAGAATATCTTGTTCCCGTTGGATCTGGACGGTTCCGAACCGGATCTGGGATTTCTGAAAGAAACGGTGGAACTGTTGGGATTAAAGGATAAACTGGGAGCCTATCCGAATATGCTGTCCGGGGGACAGCAGCAGCGGGCTGCGATCGCCAGGGCTCTGATCACAAGACCGGCCATAATTCTTGCTGACGAGCCCACCGGCAATCTGGATTCGAGAAACGGGCAGAATGTGGCGGGACTGTTAAAGATGACGGCCAGGACATATCACAGGACATTGGTGATGATCACGCATAATCAGGAACTGGCGCAGATAGCGGACAGAGTGGTGTGTATGGAGGACGGGAGGATTGTTAGCGAACAATAACCTTAAGATATGCCGTAAGCTGGTGCGGCGGGAGCTTCAATTTCATAAGGGACGCAGTATACTCCTGGTGGCGGCGATCGCGTTGGTGAGTATGCTGTGTACCTTTTCTTTTGCGCTGGGATTCATGATCCGCAGCGGATTACTCTACAGCTATCGGGTCAGCTATGGCTCCACCAGCGACATTGTGTATTACGGAATGAATGATTCACAGGCGGCTGCGGTCAGTGGGCAGGCCAATGTGAAAAAGACAGTGTCTTTGCAGGCAGTAGGGGTATTGTCTGATGATATGATGGAGTACAGGAGTGTGAAACTGGCGCCGGTATCGCAAGAATGGGCACGGGCTACGGAGGCTGTGCCCATGTGTGGGAGAATGCCTGAGCATGGCAATGAGATCGCGATGGACGAGTTGACGCTGCAGTCTCTTGCGATTCCCAGACAGGAGGGAACGGAACTGACGCTGCGGTGGACGCCGGCAGACGGTCGGGAAGAACGGGAGGATAGTTTCCGGCTGTGCGGATGGTGGAGCAGCGATATGGGAGCTTCGGAAACCTGTGCATGGATCACGCCCAAGATGGCAAAGGAACTGTGTCCGGAAACCGGCGGGGACATAATGCTTGGGGTGGCTTTGTACCGGCCGGGCGATCTGGAGGAGCAGGCTGAGGAACTGCTGCAGAATGCGGGTGTGAGCGGTGTGGATTATACGACGAATCTGGCATATAACAAGGCCAGATTAGAACGCGTGGGCGAGAAGACGGTATCTTTTTTCTGGATCAATGTTTTGGTGGCGGTGTGCGGCGTTCTGATGGTATATAATGTGGTGCGCATTTCGGCGGGGCAGAATGTGCGCTTTTATGGACGGATCAAGAGTCTGGGCATGTCGCCCCGGCAGATAGGAAGATTTTTGTTCTGGCAGACGACATATCTGTGTATGCCGTCGATTCCTGCCGGGTGGATCATTGGCTATGCGGTTCATATAGTGACCGCGCCCTATGTGCTGCACAGCATGGGCGGAAAGAACCCGGCTTTGTGGTTTTGGGATCTGCGGCCTTTTATCTGCAGCGGGATTCTTACATGGATGACAACATGGGTGTCCTGCGCCCTGTCGGCCAGATTTGTTTCAAAGATCAGTCCCGTCAAGGCAATGGCATTCTATGACAGGGCGGGAGCGTCCGGAGGCAGGAGGGGCCGGCGGATGACGAAAGTACCGCTTATGGCGTTGACCGGTCTGTCAAGAAACAGAAGACAGCTGCTGGCGGCGGCAGGATCCATGCTTTTTGCCATGACGCTTATGTGCGTACATTGGACGCAGTATGTGAGCACCGATGAAGCAAAGTATATGGAAGACATGATTTATTGTGATTATCTTATTGCCGATTCTTCCGCCGTGAACGGGATGCAGCGGTACAATCCGTTAAGCTGCAGCATTACGCCAAAGATGGTTGAAAAGATTGGGGAGCATGAGGCAGTGAAAGAGACAGGAATCATACGCACGGTGGAAGTTCCCATGCATGCCGGGCTGGATGAGAGGGCAGAAATCGTGGAGAATTTTGAGAGCGTGAATTCAGACGGAACTCTTCGCAAAGAGGTGATGTCCGACTCACCGGATTGGTGTACGGCCTATGAGAGATTTTGTGAAAGCGGGGATTATATCGGTATAGTTACAGGTGTGGACGGCCTGGGGGAGCAGGTGATCCTGGAGGAAGGGAATTATGTGGAGGGCGCTTATGATGCAGGACTGTTTGCCACAGGGGAGTATGTGGTGGCGGCGGGAGCCAGTACGACGGAGTTTATCTCCACGCCGCCGGTGGGGAGCAAAGTAGAGATTGGCGGACGGTCTTTCGAGATCATGGCATCCGTCGAGTACAAAAGCCGTATCGTTACCGGCGCTGACAGCAGGGAAGCGCAGTTTAACGTATCCTATTATATACCTGTGGGGATTTATGAAGAACTGTTTCCACACACCGGTATTCGCAATATGATGATAAATATTGACCAAAAGAGTCAAGAAATGTTTGAGGATTTTGTGGCGGAGCTCGTGGAAGGAACCGGTACCGGCGTCAGCTCTTACGATGATTTTCGGTGGAATTTCCAAAACGCCCTGTTCCATAATTATATCATTCCTATGTTGGTAGGCATGGTCTTGCTGCTGATCGGTATCCTGAACTTTGGCAATGCATTGGTGAGCGGCATGATCCTGCGGGGCAGGGAGTTTGCCGTATACGAGAGCCTGGGCATGACCAGAAAGCAGATTCGTAAACTCTTCTTGTGGGAGGGAGCTTTACAGGCGGGAATACAGATTGTGGTTCTTGTGCCGGCCGTGTCCATGCTGACATGGGTGATCGGAAGATGGTGGGCCGTTAATTCTGCCAGTTCATGGTGCGTTACATGGCGGTATTCCCTGCTGCCAATGTGGCTCTTTGTACCGGTTCTTATGGGAATGTCAGCGGTCATTCCGCTGTGCTGTATGAGGGTGGTCATGAAAGAGAGTCTGTCCCGGCGTCTGCGGGTAGAATTCTCATAAATCCCATTCGGAAACGTTACGAAATGTTTTTGCATTGTTTTGCCATGAAAAACAGTAGCTTTCTATTGGGAAGTTTGGTACAATAGGATAATACACGCAGATTCTTGTAGTGTGGGGGTCTGCATTTTTGTTTTTCTATTTGGAGAGTGTCGCAGACAGGCCTGCGTCAACATGGAGTGTAAATATGACTAAATTTGATTTAGATACGGAACAACACGAGCTCCATTTTCCCATGATGGAAAATGAAGAGTATCAGAAAGCACAGAACCATGAGATCAAGCTTGGTAAAGAGGAAGGACTGGATGTATCCATTTATTCCAATCCTGAGTTTAACTGGCTGCAGATGGAACAGATCCGCATGGGACTCAAGGATAAAGTGGATGCATCCATATATGCAAACCCGGCTTATAATTATGAGACGATGAGGCAGATTCGGCTTTCTTTGTATTCCGCAACAGATCTTGTCCCATATCTGCTCAGAGGATTTGCAGATGACGATCTGGAGGAAATACGGATGGCGCTGCTCAACAAGCTTCCGATCGATCAGTGGCTGCAGGAAGATATGTGTGCGCCCCAGATTCACGAGATTCGGATCGGTCTGTGCGAGGGATTGGACATATCCTCTTATGCCGATATCAGATACAATTGGATGCAGATGCAGGAGATTCGTCTTGGATTAGAGAAAAAACTGGATGTATCCGTATATGCCAAGCATCTGTTCGATCATGCCCAGATGAGGGAGATTCGTCTTGGCATGGAGGCGGGGCTTGATGTCTCTGCCTACTGCAGCTTGGTCTATTCTGCAACGGATATGAAAGAAAAGCGCTTGGCGGTGATCAACAGGAAGCGTTCCGGCGGCGGGGAGGTTGACGATAACAGCCTGGAGAAAGAGTTCATAGCAGAAGCCCTGGATGTGCTTAACAATGTCAGGGATCATGCGCAAGGCGGCAGCGGAGCTGGCAAAGCTACGGGCAAAGATGCGGCCGATACCGGAGCAAAGAACTCAGGGGATCAGAACGATAAGAAAAACCGTAAGTCCATTGCAGATTCTTTCAGGAAAAAAGAGTTCTCTATTTCAATAGAAGAAAATGGAAATATGGCTTATGCATACATTCCGTGGGCGCCGGGCAACACAGTGACCAAAGAAGATATATATCAGGATCTGAAGAGACGTGAGATCGTTTATGGAATCAAGAATGAAGCCATCGACGATATGATCGACAAGAAACGCCTGAACGAGAAGATATTGATCGCCGAGGGTATTCCGGCACAAAAGGGAGAAGATGGATGGTTTGAATGGTTTGTCAGACTGGATCTGCCCCGAATTCCTGCGCCACTGCCGGATGGCGGCGTTGATTATGTCAATATAGAAGCTTTTGAGATGGTTGATGAGGGTGAGAAACTGGCGGTCTACCATCCTGCTACGGAGGGTATTAACGGAAAGAATATATATGGCGAGACGATCCATGCCGAAGGGGGTGTGGAGAAGAGGCCGTTAAGAGGAATAGGGTTTGAGATCGAACCGGACGGTGTTACCTATGTATCCAAACTGAACGGAAAATTCGAGTTTACGGGAGGACGCATTATTGTCTCCAATATGCTGATCGTCAGGGAAGATGTGACTTCCGTTACCGGTAAGCTTGAGGTAGATGGTTCCGTATACGTGATCGGAAGTATCTATTCCGGCGGCTACATTAAGGCAACGGGAGATATTATCATCGAACATAATGTGGAGACAGGAAAGCTGATCGCAGGCGGCAATGTCATGATCAAGAAAGGCAGCTGTTCCAAAAACGATTGTTTTATCGATGCGGGCGGTGAGGTTTCCGGAAGTTTCTTTGAAGCGGCCAATATCAATGCAGGCGGCAATGTCAAAGCAAACTATATCATGAACAGCAGCATCAACACGATGGGCAAGGTAATTGTGTCCGGCAGCAAAGGCGTATTGCTTGGCGGTACGATCAGTGCAGTCAAGGGAGTGGATACTTTTAATCTTGGCAACCGACTGCACCGAAAGACGGTGTTGGATGTTGGCAGAAACGAGTTATATGAGAAAGAGCAGGCGGAGTATGCTGAGAAGAGAGAGAAGCTCCTGAAAGATTTGGAAGCCCTGGAGGAGGAATGGCATAAGGTAGGGATGCTGCAATCGGCCGGCCGTAAAGTGCCAGAGGAGCTGAAGCGCAAGATCTATGCGGCGATCGAGGTGCAGGGACAGAAGCTTGCGGAGCTGGACGGCGAGGCATCCAAACTGATCAACCTGACGGAGCAGACCGCAAAGGATCCTGTCTGCGTCAGGGGCAAAGCATATGAGGGCAGCGTGGTCATCCTGAACGGTATTCGATATTCACTGGCAGGAGAGGTACGCAGGGTTGTCTTCAAGCTTAAAAATAAGCAGGTCGTGATGGTAGCCCTGTAAAGAGGCAGGCCGATGCGGCGTTGTGGAGTACGGGCACTAAGCAATTCAAATAATATAGAAAGTATGGTAAGAGCATGAAACGTGATACGATATTAATTTTTGAAGACAATGCAATAGACCGTTCCATTCTGGTTGAATTATTTAAAGAAGATTATAAGATTTTGGAAGCGGAGAATGGTAAAGAGGGACTGGCGTTGTTAAATAGTAATCTTGCCTCGATCGCTATCGTACTGCTTGATAATATTATGCCGGTTATGGACGGTTTCACGGTGCTTGAACGTCTGAAAGGCAAAAATATTCTCAGTAAGATACCTTTCATTATGATAACAGGCGAAGACTCCACCGAGCAGGAAAGAAAAGGTTACGAGTTCGGGATCGTAAGCTATGTCAAAAAACCTTATCAGCCTGATGTAGTTAAGCAGGTAGTGCGCAATGCGATCGGATGGTTCCAGTATAAGATGCAGTTGGAGTTGATGGTCAAAAAGCAGAACATCAATATTCAGAAGCAGAACAGTGTGCTGCGTCAGCAAACTAAGAAGCTTAACCATGTGAATGAAATTCTGATCGATTCTTTAAGTAACCTTGTAGAATTCAGAAATATGGAGTCCAAGCAGCATATCAAGAGAATCCGGGAATATTCTCTGTGCCTTGGCAAAAGCATTATGAAGCTGTATCCGGAATACGGATTGACTTCTGAAAAGATCGTACAGATTGGCTGGGCTTCTTCGCTCCATGATATTGGCAAGATTGCCATACCGGACAGCATTCTTCTGAAACCGGCCAAGCTTACTTCGGACGAGTTTGAGTTGATCAAATCCCATACGACCAAAGGTGCGGAGATCATACAGCACAGAGTACATCTGAATGACAGGGCAATTTTTGAATACGGTTATGATATTGCCAGACATCACCATGAGAAATATGACGGTAAGGGATACCCGGACGGATTAAAAGGTGATGAAATCAGTATAGCGGCGCAGATCGTCTCTCTGGTAGATGTATATGATGCGCTGACCTCCAAGAGGGTGTACAAAGTTGCCTATGAATCGGATAAGGCATATCAGATGATCTTAAACGGACACAGCGGCGCCTTTTCACCCAAGCTTCTTAAAGCGTTTACGGAAGTGAAAGCGGAGTTTGAACATCTGCTTGCTATGTATCATGATGAGGATTAAATAAATAATAATGGACGGATCGCATGTAAAGTGCGGTCTGTTTTTTTGTCTTTTTATTGGTCTGATGCGTCTGCGGCGGGGTGTTAGTTACAAAAATGTACCACTGCCGTACCATGGATGTGACATGGGGATGTTACAATCTATGCATGCAAGCTGCAGACAGCCTGATACGGTCATCGGGAGCAATGGAGTAAAAGGCGGATTGCAGTGTATGAAATCGTAACATATCCGGGAAAGGCAGGAAGACGTATGGAAGCAATTGTAAAAGCTACGGGTTTAAAGAAGTATTACGGGCAGGGTGAGGCGCTTGTGAAAGCTCTTGACGGCGTGGATCTGGAAATTGAGCGGGGGAAGTTCACCGCCATCATCGGCACCAGCGGCAGTGGAAAATCCACCCTTCTTAATATGTTAGGAGGATTGGATGTACCCAGTGAGGGCAGCGTCAGAATCGGGAATCAGGAGCTTTCCAGGCTGAACGCGGAGCAGGCGACGATCTTTCGGCGCAAACAGATCGGCTTTATTTTCCAGAATTATAATCTTGTGCCGGTGCTCACCGTATGGGAGAATATTATTTTTCCGATCTCACTCGATGGACGCAGGCCGGATGAGAAATTCATTATGGAGATCGTAGAGCTGTTGGGACTGGAGAGTAAACTAAATAATCTCCCCAATCAATTGTCGGGCGGGCAGCAGCAGAGAGTGGCGATTGCCCGTGCATTGGCCGCGAAGCCGTCTATCATTCTGGCGGATGAACCGACTGGCAATCTGGATTCGGCGACAAGCGATGATGTGGTCAGCCTGCTCAAGATGACTGGCAGGCAGTTTCGCCAGACGATTGTAATGATCACCCATAATCCGGAGATCGCCGCGCGTGCGGACAGGGTCATACGTATAGAGGACGGGCGGATCGTGGCATAGACGAAGAATTGACACAGCATTGATCATTTGAAAGGAAAGGGAATGGATTATGTTTCGGCCGATTTCCATAATAGGACAAAGAACTTTTAGAAAGAACAGAGGACGTAATCTGGCGGCGGTGTCCGCCATTATACTGACGACGCTTATGTTTACTACGCTCTTTGTATTAAGCAGCAGCATGCGAGAGAATATGATTGAGATGACTTTTAAGCAGACCGGGTACGATGCGGAAGTCTCGTTTAAATCTATCACAGAGGAAGAAGCGGATAAGATCGCCTCCCATCCGGATGTGGCGCAGGTTGGAAACAGTATTGTGGCGGGGATATTAGAGGATCAGCGCATCGCAGGACGACAGGTTGAGGTGCGCTGGGCTGATGAAAGCTATGCGGAGCATTCTTTTGCGCTGCCCGTCACCGGCAGGATGCCCGAGAGAGAAGATGAGATCGCATTGGATACGTTGGTACTGGACAGACTGGGAGCGCCTCATGAGCTGGGCACGCAGATAACGGTCCGCTGGATGCGGGACTTTGTGTCGAAAGAGAAAGAAACTTCCACATTTACTCTGTGTGGCTTCTGGGAGGCTAATGAGTCCATTTATGCCAGTATGGCGTGGGTCGACAGAGAGTTCGCAGAGAAAGCGGCGGGGGCGGCAGGAATACGTATGGCTCAGGTCAGCCTGTACAGTGACAAAAAGATTGAGAGCACCATGAACCGTATATTGGCCCAGCTTGGACTGGAACATCTGGAGTACGGCGTGAACCTTGCATATTCCTCTGAGATGAACCGCATGGCAGCGCAGGAAAATCTTCCGATGTATCTTGGCATGGCGCTTGTGTTTGTGGCGGGATATCTGATCATCTACAATATCTTTCAGATTTCCGTGACCGCGGATGTTCAGTTTTATGGCAAGATGAAAACATTGGGTGTGACCAGACGTCAGCTTAAGAAACTGATCTATGGACAGGCAGGACGGCTGTGTGCCATGGGAATTCCTGTGGGGCTGCTGCTTGGCTATCTGCTCGGCAGGGTACTGGTGCCGTCTCTGATCAGTTTTCAGGAGGGAAAAGTGTCGACGAGTCCGGCTGTCTTTGTGGGTTCGGCCCTCTTTTCCGGATTGACCGTATTAGTCTCCTGTATGCGTCCGGCAAGAATGGCAGGCAGAGTATCTCCTGTGGAGGCTTTGCGCTGCAGCGACGTGGAGCGGATTGGGGCGCGCAGGAAAAAACGGCAGACGAATGCATCTTTGTACGCCCTTGCATGGTCAAATCTGGGACGGAACAGGAAACGCACCGTTACCGTGATCTGTTCTCTCACCCTTGGTCTGACGCTGATGAGCTGTTTCTATGCCAAAAATGCGGCCTTTGATATGGAGAAATATCTGGAGGGATTGACCATAGCGGATTATCAGATTGATGAAGCCAGCAGTGAGGATTATGTAAGAGGATATGATCCACAAGGGGGGACATTGGAAGAAGAGTTGGTTAGACTGATTGAGTCAATAGATGGATTGGAAGCCCTGGGGCATTTGTACAGCCATGAGACGCAGGTGCAATTGGAGGAACAGACCATAGCGAACATAGAGGGTTTTTACACGGAAGATGTGTGCGATTCCTGGGCATCCTATGATGCGGCGGGAGTGGAGGCAATGCGTCATGCTCTGGAACAGCGGCAGGCCGGCGCCGTGATCTATGGGATAGACGGTATTCCCTTAGAGGTATACAGCGGGGAAATATACTGGGAGAATGGCAGCTTTGATGAGGAACTGTTTGCCACAGGAGAATATGTGCTGGCTATTGGTCCGGGCATGGAACCAGGACTGCAGGAACAGGCCATGCCGACGGTCAGCGTGGGAGACAGTGTCAACCTGGAGGGCAGAGAATATACCGTCATGGCGGTGCTCAACAATCTGCCGCCGGTAACGGAGGGTGCGTGTGAGAGCGTTGAAGAGGGCCGTTTTGATCTGAAATTTATCATGCCTGCAGGCGTTTTTAGGGAGCGGTGGCCCGAGAATACCATACGGAAACTGTATTGTAACGTCAGTGATGAGAAGATGGACGAGGCCAGGGAGATCATAGACGGATACTTTAGCAGTCATGGGTTGACTTTACCGGTCACATCCAGAAAGTCCATGGCGGAGCAGTATGAACGTGAGATGCGCTCCGGGGCTGTGATGGGAAATGCCGTCAGCATCGTCATTACCTTGATCGGTCTGCTGAACTATGTCAATTCCATGATAACGGCGATCATCTCCAGAAAGAAAGAGTTTGCCATGATCCAGAGTGTAGGTATGACGAAAAAACAGTTATGTAAACTTCTTGTCTATGAGGGACTGAACTATGCGGGATTGACTATAATAGTCACTTATATATTGAGCGCTCTTGCCGTGAGCATCGGGGTGCGGGCTATGGTCGCAGGTGGTTTCACGACATTCCGCTTTACCCTGTTTCCGCTTGTGCTGTGCACACCCTTTCTGATCGGATTTGCCCTGTGGATTCCTTATCTGTGTTTCAAAAACTTAGAGAAAGACAGTCTGGTGGAACGGCTGCGAAATGTTGACTAATAAAGTCATTCACTTGGCAGCAGACAGCCGGGCGTATCCATGACCATGAGAGGCATCACAATGAGCAGCGTCCCGTTTTGCACGGTGATGCTGCTTTTTTGTCCTGTGAATTCATTGCTCACTCCAAGTGCAAACGTGTTGGTGAGCACAGCGTCAGTAAGTTCGTACTTCAGCCCCCTCAGGTATACGCCCGTAGAGCGTTCCGTGTGGGAGAAGACAGATACGCAGCCGGCGGCTTTTTCGTCGAAAGACAGGCAGCTGTTGCGGATGGCAGTGATCACGGTATCCTTTGCAAAGAGAAATCCCCGTTTTTCCCGGGCGGCAAGGGCGGCCAGAAGCTGCAGGTTAGCAATGGTGTGATCGATGCGTCCGCCGGTGCCTCCATATAGACAGAAGACGTCATAGCCTCTTGCAATGCCCAGATCCACAGCAGCTGACATATCTGTCATATCCTTTTCCGGGCTTAATACAATCACGCTGTCGTCCTGGGGGACGTAGGTGAGGCTGTCAAAGTCTCCGATGGTACAGTCCGGATGGATGCCGCATTCTTGCAGATACCGGTAGCCTGCGTCGGCCGCGATGACAAGATCGCCTGCGTGAGGTGCAAAAGGCAGGCCGTAGTTCGTGCCGCCGCCTGTGATATAGCAGATGTTAGATGAGTTCATGGTGCCTCCTTAGTATTTCGTCAGAATAAAAACTGACGGAAGTTAAACAGGAATGTCAATAAGCAGATCAATAAGAACAGTATAGCGCATACTTTGCGGGAATACAAAGATCTTTCAAATGTATAACGAACGTATACTATCATTGATTGCAGAATAGGCATAATTACGCTATAATCAGAACAAAGAAAGAAATGATGTGAGATTATGAATAAGGATAAGGTCAGAGCGCTTATGGAAAAATTTAAAAACAAATTTAAAAAGGATATACAAAGGCTGTGTGAATCGCTGGAAATGGTGGTGGCAGTCATTGTGCTGGTGGGCATTGTGATGTCGATCTTCAGTCTGCTCAGCGATTTTGTGGTTTTTGAACAGATGTTAAAAGACACGGCTAAGTTCAGGCCCTTTCTGGAGGATATTTTTGTGATCGTCATCGGCATCGAATTTTTGCAGATGCTCTGCCGGCCGAATTCGGATAACGTCATGGAAGTGCTGATCTTCCTGGTAGCAAGACATATGATCGTGGGGGAAACGACGCCTTTCGAGGATTTTGTGTCTGTTATCAGCGTAGGGCTTTTGTGCGTGCTGCGCAGGTATCTGCATGTGTCCAAGGAGAAAGAGCGGGAGAAGAAAGAAGCGCAGGAAAATATAAAGACAGATAAGGGGACAGGAAAGGAGACGGCAGTTTATGAAGAAGTATGATGTTGTAGCGTTAGGAGAGTTATTGATCGATTTTACGGAGAATGGAAAGAGCGCTCAGGGGAATCCGATCTATGAGGCAAATCCGGGAGGCGCGCCCTGTAACGTACTGTCGATGCTTACAAGGCTGGGCAGGAAGACGGCTTTTATCGGTAAGGTGGGCCGGGATATATTCGGAAATCGTCTGCAGGCCGCGCTTACGGAAGTGGGGATCGATACATCAAATCTGGTATTGGATGAGGAGACGCGGACGACCCTTGCTTTCGTGGAGACTTTTGCCGACGGGGACAGGGATTTTTCGTTTTACCGCAATCCCGGCGCGGATATGATGCTGACGGAAGATGATGTGGACGTAAAGCTTGTGCAGGACACGGCAGTGTTTCATTTCGGCACCTTGTCCATGACCCACGAGGGCGTGCGCAAGGCAACGAAGAAAGCCATTGCGGCGGCCAAAGAGGCAGGCGCCGTCATTTCTTTTGATCCGAATCTGAGAGAACCGCTGTGGAAATCGTTAGAAGAAGCCAGGGAACAGGTTGCCTATGGACTGTCTCAGTGCGATGTGCTGAAGATTTCGGACAATGAGATTCAGTGGTTTACCGGAGAGGATGATTATGACGCAGGTATCAGCAGGCTGCGGGAGCAGTATGACATTCCGTTGATCGTCTTGTCCATGGGCAGGGAGGGGAGCCGCGCTTATTACAGGGACCTGCGGGTGGAAGTAAGCCCCTTTATACAGGAAAAGACCATTGAGACAACGGGAGCGGGAGATACATTTGGAGGAAGCTGCCTGCATTATGTACTGCAGTACGGACTGGATGATCTGGACGAAGAAAAACTGCGGCAGATGCTCACGTTTGCGAACGGAGCGGCATCTATCATTACGACCAGAAAAGGCGCTCTGAGGGTGATGCCGACGAAAGAGGAAGTGAAAGCGCTGATTGAGGAACGGTCCGGTGAATAACGGCGAAGAGGTGGACGATGAAGCATAAGGCAATTTATCGTTTGGCGGCATATATCATGATGGCAGGACTGGCGGTACACAGCGCATATCCGGTTTATGCCGCAGAAATCGGTTCGGAGGAACCTCCGGCCGCGGAGGAATCATATGTTCTTGAGGCGGACCGGCAGCAGATCAGTTTTGGCTCTGTGGAACAGGGAAGCCTCGCGGCAAGCCAGAATATTGTGCTTACCAACAATGGATCACAGGAGATCAGTCTCTCCTGGTATGAATCGGATTACTACGACTGTATCGTTGTGGATGCGCCGGATGAGGAATGCCTGAGCCCGGGAGAATCCTGTACCTTTACGGTTGAGGCGGATACCACTGCCCTGCCGGGAACTTACAGCGCATTCCTCCTGTTCGGGGATGTGCTGGATCCCTACTATGAGCATGGTGTACGGGTGGACATATCCCTTATGATCACGAAGCCGATTCCGGCATTGCCGGTGGTCACATCCGTCAGCATATCGCCCGGTACGGTGGTGGTCTCTAAGAATACGTCTCCTACAACCTGTGCGTTTACGGCACTGGTGTCCGGGTTAAACGATTACAGCAGGGAAGTGGAGTGGAGCGTGTCGGGGCAGTTCAGCTCCGATACCTACATAGACGCAGGCGGCGTTCTGCATGTGGCTCCTGATGAGACGGCGGGCGCATTGGTAGTTAAGGCGGTTTCCAGGCAGGATGCCGCTTACAGTGCAACGGCGCTCGTTTCGCTGCAGAAGAACAGCTATTATATACAGGTGGAAGCGTCTTTGGACCGCGGCGGCATCGTGCATGGCAGCGGTATCGTGGAGGATGGGGGAGCGGTTGAGATCTATGCCGCACCGCATGACGGCTATACTTTTAACGGATGGTTGCTGCATGGCAGCGTCGTGTCTTACAATTCGCGCTATGTGGTCCGTAACGTACATGACAACGCCGTGTATACAGCCGAATTTAAGCCGGTGAGCTGCCGGATTCAGGCATTTGTCAACAACAGCAACGGGGGCACGGTGTCCGGAGATGGCAATGTAGATTACGGCGGAACTATGACGCTCAAGGCGGAAGCCAAGGACGGCTATCAGTTTGACAGTTGGATGGAGAATGGCCGGATCGTAAGCACGGACAGCAGCATGCAGTTAAATAACATAACCGAATCCAGGGAATATACGGCCATGTTCTCGCAGAACAGATTCCGGCTTTCTCTGGCCTGTGCGCCGGCCGATACAGGCATCCTGACAGGGCAGGGCGACTATACGAGAGGCCAGAGCGCCAAAGTGACGGCGGTCCCGATTGACGGATACAGATTCACAGGCTGGTCTGAGAACGGGAATATAGTCAGTACGGACAAAGAATATACGCTGCATCACATAACGAAAGACATGTGGCTTACGGCAGTGTTTGAAAAAGAGGAAGCGCGGACTTATACATTTACCGCATCGGTCTCATCGTCTAATGGAACGATCACACCGGAGGGGAAGACAGTTATTACGGAGGGGTCCGGAATCCTGTATACCATTTCGCCCAAAAGCGGATATATGATCAAGGCGGTGTATGTGGATGGTAAGCTCTCGGGCGCCTCTTCCTCATACAGTTTTACCGATATCAGGGAAAACCACAATATCATGGCGGAGTTTGCCAGGATACCCAGCCAGGAGGATAAGCAGCCAGAGCATAAACAGCCGGATGATAAGACAGAGAATGATAAGCCGGATCGCGGGCAGTCAAACGATGCGGGTACGGATTTTGGGCAGCCGGAACAAAAGGAGGATCCTGCGGCCGGGCCGGAAGAATCCAAAGATGTGTCAGGACAAGTGCAGGCGGATATTGACGAACAGCTGCATGCCGTCGGGATGAGCAGGCTGACAGGAACATTGCAGTATCTGAATATCCCTGTGGATGAAGCGGAGCGTATGATCGATGAGAGGGACGATATGATCCTGTTGACCGGCGCGCTGCAGACCGGAGACCTGCAGGTGACGATCCGCAATGATTTCGCAGATAACACAGGACAGATCTCTTACAGCAGCTTCTATGAAAATTCCGGCGTGGACAATTTCGCGGCGGTATTGGATCGTATTCTGACACGGGAAGAGAAAATGGAAATGCTGCTTGGCAATGATCCGATCGCTGTGAATCTCCACATAGATGATGTGCAGCAGACGTTACAGACCGCGGAGGCGTTCGAGAGGAATATGGAAGACGGTATGCAGATAGGCCGGTATTTTGAAATGTTCCTTATGAAGTCGCGGCAAAGCGGTGTGGATATGATTACGGAGCTTCCGATGAATTTGCGGGTGACGATCAAAGTGCCTGATCAATTAAGGGCACAGAACCGGGAATTCCATATCTTAAGGCTGCATGCTAACGAGGATGGCAGTCAGGAGGTGGCGGTACTGACAGATGAGGATACCGATGCGGATACTGTCACGTTCTCTACGGATCGGTTTTCCTCCTATGCGATCGCTTATATTGACGGGCAGACGCCGCAAGATGAAGCGCTGCAAAGCTTAAAGGAGTTGAAAGGCAGAGGAAACGGCGCCGCCGTGGCCGTCATAGCCGTTATATTTACGCTGACTATGACAGCGGCGGTAGGATATCTGATCGTGAAGAAACGGCGTTAGACATGTTTTTCTTTGCGTGCACGCTTGTTTTCATACATCTTTCGGTCAGCCTCTCTGAGCAGGTCTTCATAATCTGCGTCCTGTCTGGTCAGACTGTATCCGAAAGAGAACTGCAGGGAAACAGACAGCTGTTCATTGAGCTGTGCCGTGCTGCTATTCTGCATATACTGCAGCTGATTAACTGAATCAGTCAATGCATCCTGCGTACCATATCCATATAGAAATAATACAAATTCGTCTCCGCCGAGTCTGGCGGAGATATTTTTTGGAGATCCAAAATTGCGGATAAGATCGGCAATCGCCCGAAGATAGTTGTCTCCCAGGTCATGGCCGTAGGTATCGTTGATCGTCTTGAGATTATCCGCATCGATCATGACCAGGACGGATAAGCCAAGTTTTTCCGGGTCATGGAACAGGGAAGTGAGCTGCAGCTCGAGCCCGCGGCGGTTATACAGTCCGGTCAATAAATCATAATCCCGCTCCGCTTTCATCTGCCTGCGCTTGCGTATCTCATCTGTCACATCGATGGCAACGCCGAAGATTTCATTATTGTCGTTAAGTTCTTCCAACTTGATATAGTGCCCGTCTGACTCGAATACGCCGGGTTCATCGTCCACGGGATGCTGACGCAGCCTCTCAATATATTCTTTGAACGCCGTGTGGTCAAAAGACAGGCTTTTGACAGCCGTCTCGTCCAGGGCAAAGATTCTGGGGATATATTCGGTGAAACGAACCTGTGGCATATGCTCGTTGTATTCGTACACGCCGATGTACATATTGGTTTTACTCAGCACATAGGACATCTTACGATTGTTATCAAGAAGCGAATTTTTCATCCTGTTAATGTAACTGCTCAGCTCCGATAATTCTACGCTGCTCTGGATGTCGATCACTTCGTCCAGATTGCCTTTGGCGATGCTGCTGAGCTTCTCATTTACGTTGTGGATGCCGCTTACCACGTAGCGGTCCAGATACCGGATCATGGCATGGGCGAGAGCACAGGCAATGGCAATCAGAGAGAGCGCGAGAACAGCTGTTGTGGACGGAATCCGTCGGTAGAGCTGTCTGCTGGAAATGACGCGTCCGATATAGTTGGATCCCATTTTCCGGAAGACACAGTGAGAATGTATGCCGTTTATGACGGCGTGGAAACCTTTTCCCAGGGCAGGAATGCCGTCAGTCAGGCCGATGTCTTCCAGATGACTGCCGACGCAGGACGAATCCGTGGAACTGATGATCTCGCCGCTTTGCACATCGATCGCATAATAGCCTGCGCCCGGGTTGACTCTGAGCAGAGAGAAGAGGGAAGACAGCTCATTCTTCTCTGTGATCTTCATAACCTTGACAGGCTCCATACCCACCTGTACGATGAATTCCCCATTGCTGCTCCACAGAGCGGAGTACTGCATTAGCTTGGCTTCAGCGGTGTTGGGAGTGATATCCTGTACAAGCTTCAGGGATTTGTCGGACAGCATGGGTTTAAAGAACATCATCTGCTCTCCGGAATCGAAAGTGAAGTCATAATATTCGGGATGAGTTCCGGCATAAATGCGGCCGGAAGTATCGAAGATATGTATCTCATCCACCTCAATAAACCGGGCGATCTCCTTGAGCGCATCGACGCTTTCGAGTACGGAAGGGTCATCCTGAATGATATAAGCGATCGCCTCTGCGTTGTGAAGGCATGTCTGCCGGTACTCTTCTGTGCTCTCATATAATTCCTGTTGATTTTCATCCAGAACCTGTTCGATCTGGATGAAAGTTCTCGTGGCATATTCGTAGGCCTGCCGTTGTTCGTTTTCGACCTGAATATATATTATGATCAATAGGGTAAAGGTGATCAGGATCGATGTGATCAGAGTCATATACCGACGGATCAGTTGCTTCAATGTTTTCATTTATATCTCCTCGCAGCAGGATGAATGGTTTACATAACATCAAAATGTATAAGTTGTTATTAGTAAGAATATTATAAGGAGGGGGTTTTGGCAAGATATTTTTGCATAACAGGATTCCGAGGCTTGACAAACCCCCCGTGAGTGACTATATTATTTATGTTAATAGGATATTATTGAGCAGAGCTCAATTTGCAAGCCGGATGACAGAAAGGTAATGATAAAGAGGAGTACATGCTTACCGCCGACAGAGAGGGCAGCCAACAGCTGGAAGGCCGCCTCGGAGAGGAATCATGGAAGGTAGCTTTGGAACCGGGATGCCGAACAGGAAGATCGAAGTGTTGCTTTGCAGGGGCACAGAGATACGGACGAAACACAGTAAGCATCCACGCCTGATCCCCGTTAGCGGATCAAAGAGTGAGAAACTAAGGTGGTACCGCGTATATGCGCCCTTTGCCGATCGTATGACCGGCAGGGGCTTTTTTTGTGTCACAGGATGACGGGCAGCGTGCTTTCACTTGTTGATACAAAAGAATACAGGACAAAACGCGATTACATGAAATATGAAGGAGGACATGACCATGAGCAAAGAATTAGCTAAAACCTATGATCCCAAGGGCATAGAAGACAGATTGTACCAGAAGTGGATGGATAAGAAGTATTTCCATGCCGAGGTGGATGAGACGAAGAAACCTTTTACCATCGTGATTCCGCCGCCGAATATCACAGGACAGCTCCATATGGGACATGCTCTTGACGATACGATGCAGGATATCCTCATCCGATATAAGAGAATGCAGGGATACAATGCACTCTGGCAGCCGGGCACTGACCATGCCTCCATCGCCACGGAAGTGCGGATCATCGAGAAACTGAAAGAAGAGGGTATCTCCAAGGAAGACCTTGGACGCGAGGGATTTCTGAAGCGTGCCTGGGAGTGGAAAGAAGAGTATGGCGGACGGATCATCGGGCAGCTTAAGAAACTTGGCTCTTCCTGCGACTGGGACAGAGAGCGCTTTACCATGGACGAGGGCTGCAACAAGGCGGTCACGGAAGTGTTCTGCAAGATGCATGAGAAAGGCTGGATCTACAAGGGCAGCAGGATCATCAACTGGTGCCCGGTGTGCAATACGTCCATTTCCGACGCGGAGGTGGAGTACGAGGAACAGGCAGGACATTTCTGGCATATCAAATATCCTCTTGTGGATGAGAACGGACAGCCCAGCAAAACGGAATTTCTGGAGTTTGCGACAACCCGTCCGGAGACGATGCTGGGAGATACGGCGGTGGCGGTTAATCCTCACGACGAGAGATATACTTATTTAAAGGGAAGACAGGTCTGGCTGCCCATCGTGAACAAGGCGATTCCGGTAGTGGAAGACGAATATGTGGACATGGAGTTTGGCACGGGCGTCGTAAAGATCACGCCGGCCCATGACCCTAACGATTTTGAAGTAGGCAGACGGCATAACCTGCCTGAAGTCAATATTATGAACGACGATGCCACGATTAATGCAAACGGCGGCAAGTATGAGGGACTTGACCGTTATGAGGCGCGCAGGCAGATCGTAAAAGAACTGGAGGCGGAGGGGCTTCTTGTTAAGATAGAGGATTACTCTCATAATGTAGGAACTCATGACCGCTGCAAGACGACGATAGAGCCGATGATCAAGAAACAGTGGTTCGTGAAGATGGACGAGTTGATAAAGCCTGCGGTGGAAGCCGTAAAGAGCGGAGAGATCAAGCTGATTCCGGAGCGCATGGACAAGACGTATTTCAACTGGACGGACAACATCCGCGACTGGTGTATCAGCCGCCAGTTATGGTGGGGGCACAGGATCCCGGCTTATTACTGCGACAAGTGCGGCGAGGTGGTAGTTGCCAGGCAGATGCCTGAGGTATGTCCGAAATGTGGAGAGACGCATTTCACGCAGGATCCGGATACGCTTGACACATGGTTTTCTTCCGCGCTGTGGCCTTTCTCTACTCTTGGATGGCCCGAGATGACGGAGGAACTGAAATATTTTTATCCTACGGATGTGCTTGTGACGGGTTATGACATCATCTTTTTCTGGGTTATCCGCATGATCTTCTCAGGGTATGAGCAGATGGGCGCCAAGCCTTTCCACACGGTATTGTTCCACGGACTTGTGCGGGATTCCCAGGGACGCAAGATGAGCAAATCTCTTGGCAACGGCATCGATCCGCTGGAGATCATCGACCAGTACGGCGCGGATGCGCTGCGGCTGACGCTGATCACGGGCAATGCACCGGGCAATGATATGCGTTTCTACTATGAAAAAGTGGAGGCAAGCCGCAACTTTGCCAATAAGGTATGGAATGCGTCCCGCTTTATCATGATGAATATGGATCAGGCGGAGGAAAAAACAGGCACCCGCGGCTGGGAAGTGTCATATGATGAAATCAGAAAGCATCTGGAGCCTGCCGACAAGTGGATCTTATCGAAGCTGAACCGGCTGGTTCAGGATGTGACGGACAACATCGACCACTATGAGCTTGGCATTGCGGTGCAGAAAGTGTACGATTTTATCTGGGATGAGTTCTGCGACTGGTATATCGAGATGGTGAAGCCGCGTCTGTACCAGAAAGACACACAGGGACAGGAAAGCAATAATGCGGCGCTGTGGACCCTCAAGAATGTTCTGATCGATGCCCTGAAGCTGCTCCATCCTTACATGCCTTTTGTGACGGAGGAAATTTTCTGTACGGTACAGTCACAGGAAGAGTCTATTATGATTTCCAAATGGCCGGCGTTTGTGCAGGAGAGAGAGTATCAGGAAGAGGAAAAAGCCATTGAGCTGATCAAGGAGGCGGTGCGCGGCATCCGCAATATCCGTACCCAGATGAATGTTGCGCCCAGCAGGAAAGCGGCGGTGTATGTTGTCAGTGAGACTGAGGATGTGCGCAGGGTTTTCGAGGACGGCAGTCTGTTCTTCGCATCTCTTGCAGGGGCCTCTGAGGTGACAGTGCAGGCGGACAAGAGCGGTATCGCTGACGATGCGGTATCCGTTGTGATCCCGAGAGCTACGGTTTATATTCCTTTTGCGGAGCTGGTGGATATCTCCCAGGAGATCGAACGGCTTATGAAGGAGGAGAAGCGTCTGAACGGCGAGCTGGCACGGGTCAACGGCATGCTGAACAATGAGCGGTTCATGTCCAAGGCGCCGGAAGCCAAAGTGGCGGAAGAAAGAGCCAAACTGGAGAAATATACCCAGATGCTTGGACAGGTGCTGGAACGCCTGGAACAGCTCCGGAAATAGTGGAAAAACTTTACATTGTTTTTATTTTTTAGGGGCTAGAAAAGAATGCGGATATGGTGTAAAGTAATAATAGCGAATTTTGGTTTACGATGAGATATAGATGATAATGGTTCAAACCGCGGGAAAGAGAGGTGAGTCACGTGAGCGGGGTAAAATTTTCAGCAGAGCAGATGGATAAATTAAAAAATGCCATGACGAGAGCTTCAAGACCAAGTACGGCATCGACAGCAGTGTCGCCGGATGGGGCGGGAGGTTCTTCGGAGGCTGGCGAGGGCTTCGATGCCCGTGGCACGAATGTGGCCAAAGGCACATATCTGCGCGTAGACGAGGACGAGATGGCGGCGTGGCTTTATTTGGCTCCCCCGGATCGTGGGCAGATCTATTCGAAGAGTGAGTTGATGACCTATCTGGAGAGAAACGGCGTTGTCAAGGGATATCACAGCTCGAATCTGTCCGCTATCGTCAAGAAAGAAGTGTATGACAGAGAGATTCTGGTTGCGCAGGGGGCGGAGAGCGTGCCCGGCAGGGACGGATATTTCGAGTATCTGTTCTCACCGGAAGAGTACGGCGTACCTAAGATCAGAGAGGACGGTTCCGTAGATTACACGAATATGAGCGCACTTCAGAATGTGAAGAAAGGCGATAAGGTTGCGGTCTATCACTATGCGGTGCAGGGTGAGGACGGCTATACGGTCCGCGGCGCGGAGATGAAGACGACGCCCGCAAGAGACCTGCCGCCCATGCGTGGTAAGGGAATTTTACGGGAAAACAATATATATTATGCCCAGTCTGACGGCAAGATCGAGGTTAAGGACGGCAAAGTTGATATTCAGAATGTTCATGAGATCGTGGGCGATGTCAATATGATCATTGGCAAGATTGAGTTTTTTGGCGACGTGATCATTAACGGCAATGTGGAGAGCGGTGTGACGATCCGTGCCGGACGTAATATTGAGATTCACGGTACCACGGGCGGGGCAACGCTTTTTGCAGGCGGCGACGTGGTCTTAAGCCGCGGCATTCAGGGCGGCGGTAAGATATCGGCCAAGGGAAGTGTTTTTGCGGATTTCATAGAGAACACTACGGTCAATGCAGGCGGGACGGTACAGTCCAATACGATTCTGAATGCGCATGTGTCAGCCAAGGGCAAGGTGATCACTACAGGGAAAAGAGGGTGTATCATCGGCGGATATGTTCATGGCCTTAAGGGAATCGAGGCGATGGCGGCGGGCAGCGACGTGGAAGTCAAGACAGTGCTCCACTGCGGATATGAGCCGGAAGCTTATGAGAAACTTCTGGACGTAAGGCGCAAGGAGAATGAGATCAAAGAAAAGCTGTCGGAGCTTGTGGAGACGATGACGGAAGCGCTTCGCGAGAAACGCATGAGAGGATCGAATACATCGGCGGCCACGGAGGCCAATCTGTCTGAGTGGAATAAGCTTAAGGATCAATATTTTGAAGAGCTGGATAAGATCGGACGGGACAGGGAGACGCTTGAGGAGACGATGGAAGAAAGCCGCGGCGCTTTCATTAAGATCGACGGCAATCTGCACCGGAACGTGATCGTCGGGATCAATGCCGAGCAGATCGTGATGGACAGGAATACCTGTTTCATGAAATACACTGCCGACAGAGGTATCATAGAGGGCACCGTCATCGTTCATCATTAATGATGCCGGAGCAATATTGGAATAGGAATCATGAGACGGATTGACAGTTACGTAGAGGCGGAAGCGTATATTAACGATATTCCGCGTTTTACCGGTAAGAGCAGTATGGAGGATACCCGCAGGTTCATGGAGCATCTGGGGAATCCGGGACGAAATTGCAAGATGATACACATAGCAGGCACAAACGGGAAAGGTTCCGTTTGTGCTTATTTGTGTTCCGTATTCAGACAGGCGCATATATCCGCGGGAATGTTTACTTCTCCGCATCTGGTGACGATGCGGGAGAGGATATCGGTAGACAGCAGAATGATAACGGAAGAAGAATTCATGGAAGTTTTTCATAGGGTAATGGACCGGCTGTCCGACCTGCCGGAGGAACTGAAAAAGGTTTCGTATCATCCCAGCTTTTTTGAATTTCTTTTTTTTATGGCAGTCCTGTTTTTTGACCGGGCAGGCGTGGAGTATGCGGTAATGGAGACAGGCCTTGGCGGGCGGCTGGATGCCACTAATGTGATCAGGGATAAGGCGGTGTGCGTTATCACGTCTATCGGCTATGACCATATGGAGTATCTGGGAGATACGCTGTCTGCGATCGCAGGGGAGAAAGCTGGCATCATGCGTAAGGGAGTGCCCGTCGTATATCCGGTCAGACAGGAGACGGTGGCTAAGCGAATCGAGGAGTGCGCAGCGCTGACAGGCGCAAAGACTGTTCCTGTGCGGCGGGAGGCGATAAAAGAAATAAAGATTCAGCATAAAACGATTGATTTTTCTCTTCATATAAACTATTATGATTATATTGGTTTTACTGTGTCCACTTCGGCAATCTATCAGGTTGAGAATGCGGCGTTGGCGATCAGGGCATTGGAGATGCTTGCAGACGATCGGATTACGGGACCTGTGATGCAGGAGGGCATTCGCAGGATGGTATGGGAAGGCAGAATGGAAGAGATCCTGCCATCGGTGTTTGTAGACGGCGCCCACAATATGGAGGGGGTGCAGGCTTTTCTGGAGACAGTGAGATCACAGCCTTGCAGCGGCAGACGGAAACTGCTTTTTTCCGTTGTGCAGGACAAACAGTATCAGGACGTGATACGGGAGCTGGCCGGCTCTGGGCTGTTTGATGAGATTGGCATGGTTGAGCTGGAGAACGGGCGTGCCCTGCCGCTCAGAATATTGGCGGATTCTTTTGGGCAGTATACCGGATTGCGATACAGGGCTTATGATAATCTGAGAACGGCGTTTCATGAATTGGCGCTTGGGAAAGATGACGAGGATAAAGTGTATATTGTCGGTTCATTATATTTGGTGGGTGAGATCAAAACCCTGTTAAGGAGCCTATAGCATGATTAATTTTGAAGAAGAATTAAAGAAATTCCATCCCAGTTTAGAGGTTGAGGATGCAGAGGAAGCAATTTATAATCAGGACCTGACGGACATGGCGGATTTAATGGTCAAAATAGTTAAGGAATCGAAGAAAACGGGCGTAGAATAGAGGATTGGCATAGATGATTTGTTATCAGTGTGGATGCAGTCTGTCCGAGCATGATTTTTGTACGAGCTGCGGTGCCGATGTAGGCCTGTATAAGAAGATTATGTATATATCCAACCGTTTTTATAATGAAGGTTTGGAGCGGGCAAGCGTCAGGGATCTGACGGGTGCAATTACCAGTTTGCGGCAGAGCTTAAAGTTTAATAAGAATAATGTAGAGGCGCGTAACCTGCTGGGGCTTGTGTATTTTGAGACAGGTGAGGTTGTGGCGGCGCTCAGTGAATGGGTCATCAGTAAGAACCTAAGGCCTAAGAAGAATATTGCGGATGATTATATCGATATGATCCAGACGAATCAGAACCGGCTGGACACGATCAATCAGACGATCAAGAAATATAATCAGGCGCTCACATACTGTAATCAGGATAGTCTGGATCTGGCGGTGATACAGCTCAAGAAAGTATTATCGTTAAACCCCAGATTTATCAGGGCGCATCAGCTGCTGGCGCTTTTGTATATCAACAATGAAGAGTGGGAGAAAGCAAAGAGAGAGCTGACGAAGTGTATCGAGATTGATACGAATAACATAGCTACGCTGCGGTACATGAAAGAAGTGGACGAGATGCTTCTTCCGGAAGAGGGTATCAAGAATCCGCAGAAGAAAAAGCACAGATCGGATGAGATCATTAAATACCAGAGCGGTAATGAGACGATCATACAGCCTGTAAATGTCAAGGAGGGCAAGGGCGTCACATCGTTGCTGAATCTGGGAATCGGTATCATTATAGGCGTTGCTATCGCCGTATTTTTGATCCTGCCGGCCAGAATACAGACGGCCAAGGCAAGCATTGATGAGGATCTGCGCAAGGTGAGCGAGCAGTCCGACGCCAAGACGGCTACGATAGACGAGCTGCAGAGTCAGTTAGATGAGCTGACGCAGAACAATATGAATCTTCAGCAGGATCTGGAGGCATATCTTGGAACGGACGGCAGGTTACAGTCAGTGGACAGTCTGATGAAAGCAGCCGGTGCCTATCTGACGAATCCGGAGGAAGTCACGGTGGTGGCCGACTATCTCGAAGAGATCGAGCAGCAGGATTCGGAGGGTGAGACAAGTAACTCGGAAGCTTTTGAGAGTCTGTATAATACGCTGCTTGCATTGGTTGGCCCGAGTATAGCGGAGTCCTATTACAATGATGGATATGAAGCATACAGGCAGGAGAATTACGCGGATGCGATCCCGAATCTGGAGAAAGCGTTCAAGTATGACGCCACCAACGGGGAGGCCCTTTATAATTTGGCGAATGCCTACTACCGTATGGGACAAGAGGAGAAAGCGAAGACCACGTATCTGCAGATCATAGAATTGTTCCCGGGTACGGAGAAAGCAAGCAAGTCAGAAGCTTTTCTGGAAGAAATGGAGAATATGGATTAGTGTACGGTGCCGGCCTGGAGGAGCCAGGTCAGGGCAGGGAAAGCAGAGCCGTACCGCCGCAGTGCATGAGTTCACGGCGGTTGGGACAGCATGCCGAACACAACAGATAAATAGACAGGACACGGAAGAAGAGGACATGGCGAAGGCCGTGTCCTTTTTGCGCGAAGAAAAAGCGGGTTTCAGAGTCTTTGTAAGGAAGAGAAAGGAGTTTACATAATATGGAAGATTTCAAGGTGATCGACAACTACCTGATGATAAGGCTGCCGGATGAGATAGACCATCATAAATCGGTTGACATAAGTGCAAAAGCGGACCGCTATATCATGTCAAAGAAAGTGGGGAATGTCGTTTTTGATTTTGAGAGAACCACTTTTATGGACAGCTCCGGAATTGGAATCATTCTCGGAAGGTATAAGAAGATTTCCTGTTTTGGAGGCAAGGTATATGCCATCAATGCGGACAATAGGATCCGCCGGATCTTGCTGTTGTCGGGGCTGCAGAACATTGTGGAGATCATGAATAAGACAAAATGATAAGAAGGAGGCAGGGTGATCAGGATGATAGAGATCATTGAAAAGAAAGATATGGGAAAAGTTACAAATGAGATGCAGGTTACGTTTGCGGCGGTATCTAATAACGAATCCTTTGCGAGAATGGCCGTGGCGGCATTTATTACGCCGTTAAACCCGACGATGGAGGAGTTGTCGGACGTCAAAACGGCAGTATCGGAGGCGGTGACAAACGCTGTCATTCACGGCTATGAGAATCGTAACAGTCTGGACGACAAAGTGTGGATGAACTGTACACTGTGGGGTGACGTGCTGGAGGTTGAGATTGTTGACCGGGGCGTTGGGATTGAGGATGTAGGACTGGCGATGGAGCCTTTATATACATCCCGTCCCGAGATGGATCGGTCGGGAATGGGATTTGCTTTTATGGAAGCCTTTATGGACGAGCTGGAAGTGCAATCGGAGCCGGGAAACGGGACAACGATCAGAATGCACAAAAAAATAGGCATCAGTTCATGGATCGACAGTGAGGAATAGCCTATGGAAGAGACTGCCGTATTAATTGAACGATCACAGGCAGGAGATAAAGAGGCAAGAGAGACACTGATAGAAGAAAATCTGGGATTGGTACGTCATATCGTGAAACGCTTTGTGGGAAGAGGGTATGATATGGAAGATCTTTTCCAGATAGGATGTATTGGGCTGATGAAAGCGATCGATAAATTCGATCTGAATTATGAGGTGAGATTTTCTACCTATGCGGTTCCCATGATCCAGGGAGAGATCAAGCGGTTTCTCCGGGATGACGGTATGGTAAAAGTCAGCAGGACGTTGAAAGAAAACGGATGGAAAGTCAAGCAGACTGCGCAGAAGCTTTCCCAGGAGTACGGAAGAGACGCCACCATGCAGGAGCTTGCGGAGGCAACAGGATTGTCGGTGGAAGATATCGTGATGGCGCTGGATGCGAATGTGGAAGTGGAATCCATCTATAAGTCGGTCTACCAGTCCGATGGAAACGAGATTTATCTTGTGGATCAGGTGGTCAGCGGAAGCGGCGGTATAAGCTATTCCAGTGTGGGACAGACTGTGACCGGCGGAAACGGCCTGTGCGAGGATATGGAAAAAGAGAGGGTGTTAAACCACATGCTTCTCGAACAGCTTCTGAAAAGACTTGACGAGAGAGAGCTGGAACTGATACGAATGCGCTATTTCCAGGATAAGACACAGGTGGAAGTGGCAAAGCATATGGGAATCAGTCAGGTACAGGTAAGCCGTATGGAAAAACGTATTTTATTGCAACTGCGGGAAGAGGTGTGATAAGATAAACACGAAAGAGCATCTTTGTATAAGACGCGGAAAGGCGGGGAGAGATGAATACATTTCAATATGAAGTAGTGAGTATAGACGGAGACTATGCGAATCTGAGACGTATCGATGTGGAGAGCGAAGAGATTAAGCTTGTGGCCAGAGCGCTTCTCCCACCGGAGATCAGGGAGGGTACCAGACTGCTTTATGAGATGATGCAGTATGAGATCATGGATTGATCCGGACAGAACCTGATACGAAGACAGCCTTAATTGGAAGAGAGGCTGTCTTTTTTGATGCATAAAATTTTGATGGATCAACATACTAACGGTGTGAAGGGATGATCAGAAATGTTGGGAGAAAGTTATGTCAACTAATAGCGTGACAATTTATATCAATGCGGAACAGAATGTGGAATTGCAGACGCAGGACGTCTATGTGAGCGATATTGGGAAGCTGACATGCACGGATGAACATGTGCTGGCCAAAGTAAAGGCGATCAAGATCCATCGTTTCAAGGAAAACGAGCCGAAGCGTCAGGTGATCAGCCTGCTCAAGGTGATTGAGGAAATAAACAGGATCTGCCCATCGGCGTCGGTGGAGAGTATCGGAGAGCCGGCGACTATGGTGGAGTATATTAATGTGGACCGGCACAAAGGAGTGCAGCAGTTCATCAAGCTTGTCTTTGTGGCTATGGTCAGTTTTTTTGGCACGTCCTTTACGATCATGGCATTTCACAATGATATCGGGATCAACGATGTCTTTACCAAGATCTATGAGATGGTCATGGGACGGCAGGGAGATGGGTATGGCGTTCTGGAACTGGCATATTCGTCAGGACTCGCCATCGGCATCATCGTATTCTTTAATCACATTGGCGGCAGACGGATCACCAAGGATCCTACGCCCATCGAGGTCGAGATGCGTGTGTATGAAGAGGATGTGAACAAAGCGCTGATCGAGACGGCCGACAGAGAGGGTAAAACGATAGATGTCAGTTAGCCATGACATGGAATTTAGCCAATGGGGAAAACGTGCAGCATATCATGGGGTATAAATTATATACTAAAAGTGTATAAAAAATATACCAAGAAAATATAGAAAGATACGAAAAGTGCAGAACAGAATGCTATGAAAGGATAATATAACATATGTTTTTGAAACAGATATTGTTGGCGCTCATAGGAATCAGCAGCGGATTGATCGTGTCGGCGGGCGTGTTCACGGTGTTGATCTCGGTAGGGCTGATCCCGCGTTTTGCAGGTAAAATGCATGTGGCGCGCAAAATATTTGCATTGGAAGAGATGGTGGTGCTGGGGACGCTTGTAGGTGGTTTTGCCAGTGTATTTAGCGATTGGGGTATGGTGGGGAAATTTGTGCGGGAGCATCAGTTGTTTGGAGAGGGTGCGACCGACGGATTATGGAATCTGATCGGAACCGCGTTCCTGGTCATATTTGGCTTGTTTGCCGGTATATTTGTGGGGTGTCTGGCGCTTGCGATCGCGGAGATGCTGGATACGATACCGATCTTTGCCAGACGGATCGGATTTCGGCATGGACTCGGCGTTGCGATCTTGTCGGTGGCCCTTGGGAAACTGACGGGAAGCCTGATCTATTTTACACAACAGGTGTTTTTATATGGCGGGTAGAAAGAGAGGACAGGAGAGAATGCGGCTATCCGGGGATGAGATGCGGCTATCCGCATAGTGACGTGTATCAGACAGAGAGGAGAGACAATATGGCACAGAGTAATCAGAAAGCGCAGACAATGCAGCAGAAGAAGGAACAGGCGTATCAGCAGCATGTCGAAGAGGTGACGCCCAAATACAGTCTTGTATGGCGGATGTGCAAGGCCTTTGTGGTGGGCGGCGCGATCTGCCTGTTGGGACAGTTTATCCTGAATTATGGGACAAATAAAATGGGGCTGGATAAGGAAACGGCGGCTTCGTGGTGTTCTATGCTGCTTGTGCTGATCAGTGTACTTCTTACGGGTTTCAACCTGTATCCGAAGCTTGTGGAATGGGGAGGCGGCGGCGCATTGGTGCCGATCACCGGTTTCGCCAACTCCGTGGCGTCGGCAGCGATCGAGTATCAGAAAGAAGGACAGGTCTTTGGCATCGGCTGCAAGATCTTTACGATAGCGGGGCCGGTCATTTTGTTCGGTATCGTAACAAGCTGGGGACTGGGGCTGCTCTACTGGATCGGGACGCTGCTTTCTTAGTGGTAAGGGGAGGCGGCGCTGTCAGTCCGTAATTTTTGCGAAATGATACAGGATATCTCTTTGTTATTTCATGGGGATACGCTATAATGGTAACAGACAGGCGCAGACAGGGCAGTCTGTGAGCCAGAGATCGTGATGAAAATGTATGGTTACGGAAATGACAGGGGCGTACAGCCCCGGATCGGGGGTAGTTATGGAACATGAGAAGAAACAAGCTGAAGCGCTGCGGCATGAGATGACGGGGAGACTGACGCTGCCGACGGATGTGGATATGGTGGAGGAGACGATACGCCTGAAAGAGCAGCTCGGAGCGGATGCCCTTAGGGACTGTGACGGCACGAACATGCCTCAGGAGCTCCTGAGCCAGAATGCCAAGATTTATGCGACTTATTATACGACAAGGAAAGACAATGAATGGGCGATGAATAATCCTGAGGAAATACAGCAGGAGTATCTGATCAGCGACCGGGTTACGGCCAGAGGGGACAGGCTGCGCATTGAATTGATGAAAGGATTCCACACGGAGCAGCTTAAAGTCAATACGATCGACGATCCCAAGCGCTGGTGGGAAGTCGTGGACAGGACCACGGGTGAAGTGGTTGACGCCGGGAAATGGGAGTATGACGAGGCCTCAGGGGAGGTCGTGATCGAGACGATCCCGTATCACCAGTATACGGTAAGCTTTCTTGCTTTTCTGATCTGGGATCCGGTACATATGTACAACTTTATTACGAATGACTGGAAGGATGCGCCTCATCAGCTTACCTATGATGTGAGGCAGCCCAAGACCCAGGTCTATGTCAAGGACAAGCTGAGACGCTGGTGCGAGGAGAACCCGGACGTGGATGTGGTGCGGTTTACGACCTTTTTCCACCAGTTCACACTGACTTTTGATGACCAGAAGCGGGAGAAATTCGTCGAGTGGTTTGGATACAGCGCGAGTGTCAGCCCCTATATTCTGGAGCAGTTTGAGAAGTGGGCGGGTTATCGTTTCCGCCCGGAGTTTATTGTGGATCAGGGATATCACAATTCCATCTTCCGGGTTCCCTCCAGGGAATTCAGAGATTTTATCGAATTCCAGCAGATCGAAGTGTCCAAGCTTGCCAAAGAGATGGTTGATATTGTTCACAGCTATGGCAAAGAGGCGATGATGTTTTTGGGTGATCACTGGATCGGAACGGAGCCTTTCGGAAAATATTTTGCAAATATTGGTCTGGATGCGGTGGTAGGTTCCGTGGGGGACGGCGTTACGCTGCGTATGATCTCCGACATTCAGGGCGTAAGATATACAGAGGGAAGATTACTGCCCTATTTCTTCCCGGACGTGTTCACCGAGGGCGGCGATCCTATCGGAGAAGCGCAGGAGAACTGGCTGAAAGCCAGGCGCGCGATTCTGCGCTCGCCTCTTGACCGGATCGGATACGGCGGTTATCTGAAGCTTGCCAGCGAGTGGCCGGGCTTTATCGGGCAGATTCAGAAAGTGGTGGATGAGTTCCGGCAGATCCATGAGAACATGCAGGGAACGAAAGCGTACACGGCGCCTTTTAAGGTTGCGATCCTAAACTGCTGGGGAAATCTAAGAAGATGGATGGCCAATCAGGTGCACCACGCGCTCTGGTATCGTGAGATCTATTCTTATGTAGGGGTGATCGAGTGTCTGAGCGGTATGCCCATTGATGTGGAGTTTATCACCTTTGATCAGGTGCGGGAGGGAATCGATCCCGCGATCAGGGTGATCATCAATGCGGGCGACGCTTATACTTCCTGGAGCGGTGCGGAGAACTGGAAAGATGAGAGAGTGGTCTGTGCGATCCGCAGGTTTGTGGACGAGGGCGGCGGTTTCATCGGCGTGGGCGAACCCAGTGCCTGTCAGTATCAGGGACGGTATTTCCAGTTGAGCGATGTGCTTGGCGTAGACAGGGAACTTGGATTCTCCATGAGTACGGATAAATATAACGAGATGGACAGCAGGCATTTCATTCTGGAGGATATCGAGGGCGACCTTGATTTTGGCGAGGGCAAGAGCCGGATCTACGCCCAGGGAGAACATTATCAGATTCTGAATATGGACGGGAAGTACAGCCGTCTGGTGGTCAACGACTACGGAAAGGGGCGAAGCGTCTACTTTGCGGGTCTGCCCTATTCTCCGCAGAACTGCCGGATTCTGCTGCGTGCGATCTATTATGCGGCGCATCAGGAAGAGGAGATGAAGAAATTCCATGTCACCAATGTCGAGACGGAGCTGGCGGTATTTGAGAAGAGCGGAAAGATCGCGGTGATCAACAATGCCAGGGAGCCGAGGCACACGCAGCTCTACGTACACGGCAGACTGCTGGAAGAACTTGCGTTAGAGCCGATGGAGATGAGATGGGTGGATTACGACGTGTAGGAGGCAGTGTGCATTAGCCGTTGCGTACTATCCGGTATATGCTCCCGGATGAAATTGTATAAATTTTCTGAAAAATAGATTGAGATATACAAATAGAAAGTTTATAATATGTATAAGAAGAGAAATTTCAGAAAAGGGGGCTTGCTTATGTATAATATCATAACGATAGAACGCCGGTATGCCAGCGGCGGCAATGAGATCGGCAGAAAACTGGCGGATGTGCTTGGATACAAATTTTATGACAGGAACATTCTTGTGCAGGCGGCCAAGAATCTTGATATACCTTTTCATCAGATCGAGGGACTGGAGGAGAGCAGTTCCGGCGGTATACTGTTCAATCTGTCCAGGACGGCGATCGGCGGAAGCTCCAACAGTAAGAAGCTGCCTCTGGCAGATAAACTATTCCTGGAGGAGAAGCGTATCATCGAAGAGATTGCCAGGGAAGGGAATTGTGTCATAGTCGGACGCGCGTCGGATTATATTCTTAGAGAGAAAGACAATAATCTTAAAGTATTTATTGATTCTGATCAGGGCAAACGGATTCAGAGGGCAATTCAGAAAGAGGGCATTGACGGTGCGGAAGCCGAAAACGCTCTGAAGAAGAATGATAAGAGAAGAAGCGGTTTCTATAATTCCGTTACCAACTGGGTATGGGGAGCGCCTGAATATTATGAAGTGTATCTGAATGCTGGCAGACTGGGAATTGATCGGTGTGTGAGGATATTGGCAGAGACGGTAAAAGAATAAATATCTCATGTTATTTAAAGGGGGATAAAGGATAGAAGATAACGGATCAAAGAGAGGCTCTGTGCGCTAAGCGGCTGTGACAGGCCTCTTTTTGATCGAAAGGAGTATTGACAGGATGAAAATACTGATCATTGAAGACGACATCGGATTGAACAGAGGCATTTCTTTCGCATTGGATCAGGAGGGATATGAGGTGGTCAGCGCCAGGACGCTGCAGGAGGGCGAGCGGTTGTTTGCCGGGGAAGCGCCGGATGCTGTCATACTCGATTTGAACCTGCCGGACGGCGACGGCATCGATCTGTGTAAAAAGATACGGCGGCATGGCGGAATGAGATCTCAGACCCCAATCATAATGCTTACGGCAAGGGATATGGAGGTGGACGAGATCATGGGGCTTACGAGCGGTGCGGATGATTATATGACAAAGCCTTTCTCCGTATCGGTTCTGAAGATCAGACTGCAGAATATCCTGCGCAGGAAAGAGAAAGAGGCGGCCTCTTCGGAGTATGCCGGACACATGCTTACATCGGGAGATATCGTTTTGGATACGAAAACCTTTCGGGCGTCTCTGGGCGGGCAGGCATTGGAGCTGAGCCTGACGGAGTTCAGGCTTTTGCAGTATTTAATAGAGAATAAAAACCAGGCGTTATTGAAAGAACAGATCCTGCAGCGAATCTGGGATATGGACGGAAATTACGTGGAGGAAAACACGCTTTCTGTCAATATCAGTCGTCTGCGCAAGAAACTGGGCGGCAATTATATCCGCACGATTCAGGGGATTGGTTATCTTTGGGAGGAAAAGGCATGAGGGCACAAATGATCATTCTGATCCTGACAATTTGTCTTGTGCTGTGTCTTACCGCATTGGCGGTGGGCACAGCTTATTTTCTGGGTCAGTGGAGAAAGATGGATCGTATTTTGGATGCCTTTTGGCAGGGCAGCCCGGATATGCCGGATCTGTCGGACACAAGGGAATCCCGGGTACTTGCTCAGCTTCGGCGCATATTAGATAGCGCCCGTTATAAGGAGCGGCAGGCAGTGGAAGAAAAAGACCGAATGGCGGAACTGATCTCAGATCTGTCTCATCAGCTCAAGACACCTCTGGCCAATATCATTATGGATACGGAAATCCTGCTGGATTCCGGGCTTGACGGGGAACGGCGCAAGGAATTTCTGGAGCATGCCAGGAGTCAGGCCGGGCAGCTTGGGTGGTTGATGGACAATCTGCTGAAAGCTTCCAGGCTGGAAAACGGCATGATTCATTTTAAGGCGGAAAATACCAACATAAAGGGGACGGTTGCGAAAGCCGTCGGCATCGTCTATGGGCGGGCGGCGGCTAAGAACATCGAGTTGTGCGTGGAAGAATTTCAGGATTATAAGGTCTATCATAATCCCAAGTGGACTGCGGAGGCGCTTGCAAATATTCTGGAGAATGCGGTCAAATACTCGCCGGAGTGCAGCAGTATACGGATCACTTTGACGCAGCTGGATCTGTATACGCAGATTATGATCTCGGACGAGGGCATCGGTATTGCATCTGATGAATATAACGATATTTTCAAGCGCTTTTACCGGGGAAAGGAAGTGGAACAGCAAGAGGGAAGCGGACTGGGACTGTATCTTGCACAATTGATCGCAAGGCATGAAAGAGGGTATATTACGGTCAGTTCCAAGCTGGGGCAGGGAAGCAGTTTTTCTTTGTTTCTCCTGAATGAGGCGTGACTACAGAGGAAGATTTTCTTACAAAACTGTCATATCCCGGCCCTTTTCCTGTCAGAATACTGTCAGAAGCATCTGCTAGAATGAAAGAGTGAAAAAGTTTTTCACACGTAATTTTGTGCTTGCGCCTGAATTTGCAAGCCGAGCAGGAATGGAGGAATTGATATGACGATTCTGGAGACAAAGGGATTAAAGAAATATTATGGCAGCGGCGATACACAGGTCAAGGCCTTGGACGGCGTGGATCTGTGCATCGAGGAGGGCGAATTTGCGGCGGTGGTAGGTACTTCCGGTTCCGGGAAATCTACGCTCTTACACATGCTTGGCGGATTGGATTATGCTACTGGTGGAACGGTGAATGTGGCAGGCAGGAAGATTCTGGAGCTGAATGAGAATGACCTGACGATCTTTCGCAGGCGGCAGATCGGCTTTGTATTCCAAAGCTACAATCTTGTGCCGGTCTTGAGTGTTTATGAGAACATAGTACTGCCCCTGGAACTGGACGGCAGGCGGGTGGATAAGGCTTATCTGGATGAGATTGTGACAACGCTTGGATTAAACAGTAAGCTTGACAATCTTCCCAGTCAGCTATCCGGCGGACAGCAGCAGCGTGTGGCTATCGCCAGAGCGCTTGTGACCAAGCCGGCTATCATTCTGGCTGATGAGCCTACCGGCAATCTGGATTCCAAAACTACACAGGAAGTTCTTGGACTTTTGAAGCTGACCGGAGAACAGTTCCATCAGACGATCGTGATGATCACACATAACGAGATGCTGGCACAGCTGTGCGACAGGGTGATCCATATTGAGGACGGCAGGATCGTGGACGACCGCTTACGCAAGGAGGTGCGCTCATGATAAACAATAACGGAGCGGCTGTTCGTCGATTATCCGGCAGAAGTCTGCGGAGTAACCGTCTGCGCAATTTTTTTGCGGTGACGGCGATCAGCCTGACAAGCATTCTTTTTACGGCAGTTTTTTCTCTGACGGGCGGCGCTATGCAGGTGGCGCAGGAAAGCATCATGCGGGAAGTAGGGGGAAAATTCCATGCAGGGCTGAAGGCAGCCACTACGCAGCAGTATGAGAAAGTTATACAGGATCCTCTTGTGAGGAAAGCTTCTTATAATATTCTGATCGGCAGGGCTGACAATATCAGAAAGCGTTCGGCCGAGCTGCGCTATACGCCCTTTAAAGACAGCATACAGGATATGTTTATTACCCTGGAAGAGGGAACCATGCCAGAGAAAGAGCATGAGATTGTCGTAGACACTTATATTATGGATGAGCTGGGACTGCCCTATGAGGTTGGGCAGGAAATTTTGCTGACATTTCGTTTTATGGACCGGACGGTGGAGGATCGGTTTGTGGTGAGCGGCTGGTATCAGGGGGATCCGGTGGCTCACGCCAGCGAGCTGTTCTTGTCGGAGCGTTACTGGATGACATTGAAAGGTTCCATGACGGATGATGATTTTAAGAAGTGGGGAGAGCAGCATCCGGAGGATCGGGATGTGGGCTTAAAAAACGTCAATATTTTTTTCGACGATGCATCCAACATAGAAGATAAGATCTTGAATGTGATACAAAATGCCGGTTATGAGCCGGATACGGAGCTGGCTTATGGAGTGAACTGGGCGTATATGCAGAACAGGTTTGAGTCTTCGGACATGTTTACCATGTTGATGGTGGCCGGTGCAGTGACAGTCATTCTGATTACAGGATATCTGATCATATACAATATCTTTCAGATTTCAGTGATCAGTGATATCAGGTTCTATGGACTTCTCAAAACCATCGGGACGACCGGAAGACAGATCCGCAGGCTGGTACGCCGGCAGGCGGCGGTACTGTCGCTGATCGGTATTCCCATCGGATTGATCATCGGTTATGGTATTGGCAGACTGGCACTTCCTTTCGCTTTAAGCTTCATGCAGTATAACGGTATGGAGATCAGATTAGAATACGATCCCTGGATCGTGGTGTTCAGCGTTGTCTTTTCTGTGGTGACGGTGTTCTTAAGCAGCCGGAAGCCCGGGAAGATCGCAGGGCGGGTTTCACCCGTTGAGGCTGTCAAATATACGGACACCGGCAGGAAGAGAAAGTCCGGTTCACACCGAAAGAGAAAGAAAAACAACTCCCAGGGCCATTTTGGGGCGTTGTCCATGGCGCTGTCCAATCTGGGGCGGAACAGGCGTACCACGGCGGTTGTGATAGCGGCGATGTCCTTAAGCATCATTTTGCTGGCGGTGGTGATGACGGCGGTGGGAAGTTTCCGGATCGACCAGTATATCGAACAGCGGATCGTAGGAGACTTTGTGCTTGGCAATCGTGAAATTACCGGTGGCTCCCCGAGAAGTGGTGATATTGAGATCGAACCGGAATATCTGGCATTGGCTGACGGACTGGAGGGGATAGAGTCCCGGCAGGAACTATGGACCCGGTTCCAGAGTTTTCTGCAGATAGATGAACAGGCGCGGGCTGGTCTGCAGCAGCTGGATGCGGCAGGCAGGCTGCGGCGGGACGCATATTCCTCGAAAGAGCTGGACCGGATGCTTCAGGGAGAAAAGTCAATGGAGGGATATTTCTATGGTTACAGTGAGGGATTGCTCCCGCATCTCAAGGTTTTGGAGGGGAGTTTTGACGCGGAACTGTTTGCCTCAGGAGACTATATCCTGTTGACGGCGATTCTTGGAAATGAGCATCTGACGGCGCAGGAACATATCTGGCATCCGGGAGACACCGTGACGGTGGAGTATGCAAAAGAAGACACAAAAATAAATGAAATCTATGATGCCGCCGGGAATGTGGTCGGTATAGAGTACGAGAATATGGGTGAAAAGGAATATAAAGTGATGGCTGTCGTTGATATCCCGGATGGTATGGGCGTATACAGATACAGCGGCAACGGATGTGACGCTGTGCTGCCTTTGTCCGAAATTGAAAAGGGCGAATACTCCCACCGCTTTGCCGTGTCTTACGAGGTAGAAGAGGACAGCAGAGAAAGCTTTGGAGCGGCGGTCAGAGACTATACGGAGGAACATGTAGAGATGGGGGTTCTCTCCAAAGATTCTTTACAGGAAGAGTTTGCAGGCATGGTAACAGTCATAGCGACTATTGGCATAGCCCTTGCCGTACTGATCGCGGTGATCGGCACCCTGAACTTTATCAACGCCATTATAACGGAGATCATTTCCAGAAAACGGGAATTTGCCATGCTGCAGAGTATTGGCATGACAGACAGGCAGCTTAAGAGGACACTGATATACGAGGGAATCAGCTATATTGCAATATCGGGTGTTATTGGATTCGTACTTGGAAGTTTACTGGCATGGGCGATTTTGAGCGCCTTAAATCGAGTCATCCTGTTTTTTGAATATCGGTTTCAGCTTCTGCCCCTTGTGATCATGCTTCCCGTTCTTATACTGGTGGCGGTGCTGGCGCCGATTCTGGCCTACCGGAATTTGTGCCGGAAGAGTATTGTGGAGAGACTGAGGGAAGAGTAAGGAGCTTATAAAATGAAAGCGGCAGGGAGGGCAGGAAGTTGAAGAACGCTTGTTATATAATCGTGCTGTTGGCCTGTGTTTCAGTCTTCGCAGGCTGCGGCAGCCAGGCTGGAGAGCATGGCGGCGGGGAGGAACTTTCCGGGGAGAGGCTTCCGGAGCCTTATGGCGCCTATGTGGATGTGTTGGAGCAGATTCTGACGCAGCATACAGATCCCAATGGCAGGGAATATTCCTCAGATCCGAATCATGATTTTGACAACAACACGTTTGCCATAGCGGATGTGGATCTGGACGGGCAGCCGGAGCTGATCTTTCGTTATATGTCAAGTAATGGCGCCGGTATGTGTGAGGTGGTTTACGGATATGATCCGGAGGCTGTTCTGACTGGCGGAAAGGAATATGAAGTCCGGGAAAAAGATATTATGCCCGATCTCGACGAAGTCCGTATCGTATATCATCCTGCGACGAGGGAGACGCTTAACAGGATTATGGAGACAAACCGGCAGGCGGCAATCTATGCGGAGCAGGCTGAGGAATGGATGTGGTGGGATGAGGCGCAGCCCTATGCCAGCCAGTATTTGATGTATGATCTGGACCGGGACGGCAGCCTGGAGCTGATCGCAAATTTCGTGCAGGGAAGCGGAATCTATTCCGAGAATCATTTCTATGGCCTGACCCAGGAGGAGAAGGTGAGAGAGCTGCCATTGGTGGAGTTATGTGAGGGGACGCAAAGGGACTGGATCGCAGCTTTTGATCTGGCCTGGTATGATTTTGATACGGCCTACCAGGACGAAACGGGCGTTATTTATTATGAGGGAATGGACTACACAAGAGATGGCTCAGACGGCAGATATGACGAAACCGGATTTTATTATCTGAAAGGCACAACGGTCTATCAGGATTCCATACGCAGGAGCTCTTCTTTCTATGAGCGTTCCGAAGACGGTGGTTTAGACAGTGAGGAGTTGGAAGTGCATTATTACGGGATCCTGGACAGAGAAGAGATTACGGAGGAAGAGTATACCGCTGTACGGGAGGAATATGTGCAGGATATGACCGGACTGCAGGTATACCAGAAGTGGGTGGGATTTGGAAATGAGGAGCTGGAACAGGGCTGGCCCACAGAAGAACAGATCAGATTAAAGTTATTGGACAGTTTTTGGGGGAGCGAGTAGAGAACAGGGCACAGTTTCCCGGATAATCAGAGATAACACCCGGATAGGATGGAAAGATCCTGTCCGGGTGTTTTTGGCGGTGTATATCATAAAAAGGCGGTGCAGGCGTATGATAGAACAGGGACATATCGCAGGACAGTCCCTGTCAGAGTAAGGGTTCAGGATGGAACAGACATGAGAAGTGATAACTCGAAGATGAGAAAATGGTTCAGGCATACGTTACAGCTGTTGGCCGCGGCCTTACTCCTGCTACATATGAGAGATATCGACGGACAGTTAAAGCAGCTGCAGATCGTATTAAAGAGGATGGAGATCCCGCAGCAAACGACCGGCAGGGACGCCGGCGTACCGGAAGAAATACCTCTTGAAGCGGATTATGTCAGCAGCATCGGGATCGTGAATGTGGAGCGTCCCGTGCTGCGCACGTGGACGCAGACGCTTGAAAGGCTTGACAGTCTGGGACAGTCCGATCCGGTCATAGAGAGGATCCGTGCGGAAAGCTTTCGTTATCCGGAGCGGATGCTGACGGCGCTGGCGAACAATCCGGAGATGGCGGATTATGTGGCGGGGTACTTAAGCGGTGGTGAGAGAGGGGCGGCCGGACTGACGGATTTGGAGAAAAATCAGGAGTTTCCGTTGTTTCTGCAATGGGATCCCAGGTGGGGATATGAAGCTTACGGCCGGGACAGCTTTATCGGTGTATCCGGCTGTGGTCCTGCATGTCTTGCCATGGCGCTTTATTATCTCACCGGCGACGAGTCGTTCATGCCGGACAGGATCGCGGATTATGCCATGGAAAATGGTTATTATGTGGAGGGAACAGGAACGGCCTGGGCCCTCGTGAAAGATTTTCCACGTTTTTACGGTGTCAGGGTGACGGAACTCGAAAGAGAGGAAGAGATTTTCAGGACGGAACTTGATCAGGACGGCATATTGATCTGTGCTATGGGAAAAGGGGAATTTACGACGGCAGGACATTTTATTGTGATCTATGGGTATGATGACAGGGGGCTGTTGGTCAATGACCCTAACTGTGTGGCGAGAAGCAGGAAGAGGTGGCAGTTTGACGAGATCGGCGGACAGATCAAAGGTGCGTGGGCGCTGCATGGCGGAGAGGCCAGGGACAGTCAGGGGTAATTGAAATTACGAGGTAAGTTCCCAAATCTTACAGAAACAATTCGTTCTTCTTGCGGCCGCTGCAGGCTTTCTTCAGTTTCAGGCTGCTGGCGGTAAGGAGAGCCTTGCTGACGCTGCGGGCATGATGGGGGCAGAGCGTGATGCAGCGCATGCATGAGATGCACGCTGCAGTGTCTGTCTTGGAGGGATATTCGGCGGGGATCGCACCTACCGGGCACTTAGCGGCACAGAGTCCGCAGCCGGCGCAAGACTTTCCGGCCTGGGGCTTTAAGGGAATGCCGTTGTATTCTTTGTATGGACGGTTTCCGGGCAGTGCCAGGCTTGCAGACAATGTGCCGGATTCCATGCGGGAACGGATGATGTCCGCATAAGAAGCAAGCTCCGCAGCGTCCCTGGCGTCAGGCCGTCCGGCGGCAAACTGGTGCATAATGGAGTGTTCGGCAATGGCGGATATGGCGGCAGCGCAGCTAAATCCGGCCTCTGTCAGGGTATCTTGCAGCTCCGCCAGAGTATCTTCATAGGCCCGGTTGCCGTATACCACGATCAGGATTGCCAGGGCTTTGTTCCCATGCATCCTGCCCAGTCTTGTCAGGGCAGCGGCAGGTACGCGTCCGCCGTAGGAGGGGACGGAGATGATGCAGACGTCTTCCGCACAGAATGAGAGGGCGGAGAAATCCAGACTGCGGTCGCACAGGTCGATGAGCGTATGCTCCTTGCAGAATGAGTTGGTAAAAAAGCCGGCAGCTTTTTGGGTACCGCCGGTGGGGCTGAAAGTAATGTGATAAACAGACACAGGCATGGCTCCTTTCCGGTTCGTTTGTATATTTTCAATCATATCATACGTAACGTCTATTATTCTAACATGGCAGGAGAAAGACCTGCAAGATGCGCCGGGTGTTTTCGGGCGCATTTCTCTGCGCCCATTTATTGTATATTTGAACAAAATATGTTAAAATCAGTACGGTTTTTATGATGGCCGTCGATCTGTACGGCGGCCGGTAACTTAAGTACGATACCATATATCGTACGGCCAAAATACATATTATTACCGGAGGCAGGAAAGGTGAGAAAGATTTTATGGAAACAGGGAGCCTGTGCTGTCGCAATTACTGCAATATTAGCCGGCTGCTCCTCTGGCGCAAACAATGAACAGATTCAGGACATCGAGACACAGGAACCGGAGGAAACCGTATCCGGACCGGTCTCTCTGGCAGTCTGGGCGGAAGAAGACGATTTTGAGATGTTAAACGAGATGATCGATTCCTTTAAAGCGCATTATGCCGGTGAGGCGGAGTTTGAGATCAGTCTTGTGCCGCAGCCGGACTCCAATGCGAGCGATGCAATTCTGGGAGATATCCACAATGCAGGAGATGTGTTTTCTTTTCCGGACGATCAGTTTGCAAGGCTGATGTCAGCCGGAGTATTGGCGCCGGTGGATCACGCGGAGGAGGTTTCGGCTGCAAATGTGGAAGAATCCATTGCCGCCGCGTCATATCAGGGGACGCTCTATGCATTTCCCTATACGGCAGATAACGGATATTTCTTATATTACGATAAAACTTATTTTACACCGGAGGATGTGAAGACACTTGACGGTATACTTGCCGCTGCAGAGGCGGCGGAGAAGCAGATTTCCATGGAGCTTAATTCCGGCTGGTATCTGTATGCCTTTTTCGGGCAGACAGGGTTGGAATTCGGAGTAAATGATGACGGGATCACCAATTATTGTAATTGGAATGCTGCGGAGGGCGCCGTCAAGGGAGTGGATGTTGCCCAGGCGATATTGAATTTTACTTCGAGTCCGGCATTTTCCTGCAACAGCGACCAGGAGTTTATTGCCAAGGTGCAGGAGGGCAGCGTCGCTGCCGGAGTCAGCGGTACATGGAATGCCACCCAGATCAGGGATGCATGGGGAGATGATTACGGCGCGGTGAAGCTTCCTACCTTTACCTGTGCGGGGCAGCAGATTCAGATGTCTTCTTTTACAGGGTATAAAATGATGGGAGTCAACGCTTACTCTGAACAGAAGGACTGGGCGATGAAGCTTGCGGACTGGTTCACCAATGAAGAGAACCAGACACTTCGTTTTGTCCGCAAGAATCAGGTTCCATCCAATAATAAGGCGGCTGCGTCGGATGCAGCTTCCCAGATTCCGGCCGTACAGGCGATCCTTGACCAGTCCCACTATGGCAATTTGCAGCGTGTGGGCAATAAGTACTGGAATCCTTGTACGGAGTTTGCCAATATCATGATCGCGGGCAATCCAAACAATATGGACCTGCAGGAACTGATGGACACATTGGTGGCGGGAATCACTGCCTCCACGGCTGAGTAAGAATGGAGGGTTGACATGGCAAAGATAGAGAATCAAACAGCAAAAAACAAACCGCGTATCAGCATCAAGCTTTTAACATTAATCCCGATTTTTGTACTTAGTTTCGTCTGTATTTCTTCTAATATCATCGCTGTCTTGAATATACAGAGCGTAAACAGTACGGCTACGATGATCGCAGATGACTATATGACAAGTATCTGTGATCTGAGCAATATACAGCGTGAAACGCAGAAGCTGCATTCTATGGCGCTGTCGCATATCATTGCTACGGATCTGGATACGATGATTTCTCTGGTGGCTTCTGTCCGCGCAGAAGAAGAATTGATAGACGAAATGCTCAAAGCCTACGGCAGCGTTGTCTCTGCCGAGGATGCCGCCAGCTATGAACTGATCCTGTCCGAGTACGAGAATCTGAAGTATGCCATCGTGACTTTGTTCGGGTACAGTGCGGCCGGCAACAATCAGGCGGCTTTTGCCTTGGCCAACGGCGAGATCGCACAGTATTCGAATCATATTCAGGAAGCCATCTCGACATTGAATGAAAATGCCAGGAGCGAGTCTGAAAATGCCAGAGCGGATCTGGGTTTAAACTATTACAGTGCGGTTCTTATCAACGGTGTGATCGCAGTCATCAGTATCTTTGCGCTGATCATCGCGCTGAGTGTCGTGCTCAGGCGTGTGGTAAGGCCGGTGGCGTCCGCCAAGAATGAGATCGGCTCTATCATCAGCGGGTTAGATCAGGGCAAAGGCGATCTGACGCAGAGAATCACGATCAGAACCAACGATGAGATTGCGGATCTGGGACGCGGTATCAATACTTTTATAGGTAAGCTGCAGGAAATATTGAAGATGATCATCGTAAATACCAGACAGATGGAGAATGTCGTTCAGGGCGTGCAGGAGAGCGTACAAAACTCCAACGACAGCGCCGCAGACCTGTCCGCTGTCACGGAAGAACTGGCTTCGACCATGAGCGAGGTAGGCATGTCAGCCAGCGTTATCAACCAGAATGCGGAGGCTGTCAGGACAGAGGTGGAAGAGATTGCATTGAAATCCAGCAGCATTAATGATTATACGAAGCAGATGCGCGCCAATGCAGCGGAGATGGAAACAAAAGCCAGAACCTATATGGAAGAAAGCGGCCTCCGGGTATCAGAGATCCTGGCGGTCCTGAATGAGGCCATAGAGGACAGCAAAAGCGTGGATCAGGTCAACAGCCTGACCAATGATATTCTGAGTATTTCCAGCAAGACGAATCTGCTTGCGCTGAATGCTTCCATCGAGGCTTCAAGAGCCGGGGAGGCGGGACGAGGCTTCGGCGTTGTAGCCGAAGAGATCCGGCAGCTGGCGGATTCCAGTAAAGAGGCTGCCAACAGGATACAGGATACTAACGTGATCGTCACCAATGCGGTATACAATCTGGCGGAGAACGCCAATAACCTGATCGCATTCCTGAAAGAATCCATTCTGCCGGAATTGGACGCTTTCGTACAAAGCGGCGTACAGTATCGGGAGAGCGCCTCCTACATAGAGAATGTCATGAACGGATTTACGGATAAGACAGACAGCCTGAAAGAGACGATGGATGAAATTGCATCCTCCATCAGCGCTATCACGCAGGCTATCGAAGAAGGCGCAAAAGGCGTCAACGGAGCTGCGCAGAGCACCCAGGTACTGGTGCGCGATATGGAGACGATCAGCAGCCGGATGCAGGAGAATCAGAGGATTGCGGATACCTTGCAGACAGGGACGTCGATTTTTGAAGCGTTTTAAGGGAATGCTGTAAGTATCGGACAAAGCGGCAGGGGCAGTCCAGGAAAGGACGTATTTATGAAATCTATCATCAACGGTTTGATCATTGTCATATCCATGTACGTTAAGATACCTGTGCCGAAAGTGGAGCGCAGCAGGGCTAATATGAAGTATGCAGTCTGCTTTTTGCCGTGTATAGGCTGTATCACAGGGGCGCTTTTGTGGGCATGGCACCGGATCTGTGATGAGTTCGGGTTTGGGCAGCAGTGTTTCGCCCTCGCAGGGGTGGTGATTGCACAGTTTGTCACGAGCGGGATGCATTTGATCGGTTTCATGGGTACGGTGCGGGCGATGCATGTTCCTGGAAAAAAAGAAAGAAGCGGGGATAGTTCCGCTGCTTTTGAGAGAAACGCGGCCGCCGTCATTGCGGTGGTCTGCTATTTCATGTTATATGCGGCGGGATTGATCCTGATCTGGAAAAGGAACCAGATTCTGCTGCTGTGGCTAAGTTATATAATATCCGGGGCGCTGAGCGGCATGAGTCTGGTATGGTTTCCGATGGCGGACAGAGATGGCATGGCTCATGCTTTTGCTGTCAATGCGCATAAGACGACGGCCCGTGTGGTTCTTGTCACGGTTCTGGCGCTTAGCTTTATCAGTGCGGTTCTGGTGCAGCCTGTGCTCGGGGCGATCATGTCGCTTACGGCAATGTGGGTGTGGACATACTGCTATTATATGTCCCGCAGGCGGTTTGGCGGCGTCACCGATGAGGTGGCAGGATATTTAGTATGTCTGTGTGAGCTGGCATGCATACTTGTGATCGGAATGATTGGAAGATAATGAGGATATCTATGGATAAGAGGAAACTGGTAATCGGCATTCTGGCCCATGTGGACGCCGGAAAGACGACTCTGGCGGAGAGTATTCTATATACAAGCGGCAGCATCCGCCGGCTGGGACGGGTAGATCACAGGGATGCATTCCTGGATACGGACAGCCAGGAGCGTGACAGGGGCATTACGATCTTCTCCAAACAGGCAGGATTCCAGTGGAAGGATATGGATATTACGCTGCTGGATACGCCGGGACATGTGGATTTCTCGGCGGAGATGGAACGCACACTGCAGGTGCTTGATTATGCGGTTCTTGTGATCAGCGGCGCAGATGGCGTGCAGGGACATGTGCTGACGCTGTGGAGGCTGCTTGCGCGCTATCAGGTGCCTGTATTTCTTTTTATCAATAAGATGGATCAGCCAGGGACCGACAGGGAGACGCTGCTTGAGGAGATCCACTGCCGGCTGGATGAGCGGTGCGTGGATTTTGGCAGGCGGGATGAAACTTTCTATGAGAACATTGCGGTCTGTGATGAGGAGCTGCTTGCGCGTTATCTGGAAATGGAAACGCCCATAGATGCGGCGGACATCACGGATCTGGTGTCCAAACGCAGAGTGTTTCCTTGTTTTTTTGGTTCGGCCCTCAGAGTGGAGGGGGTCACGGAGCTGTTGGACGGGATTGCCGCATATACGCAAATGCCCGCTTACGGGCAGGAATTCGGCGCGCGGGTTTATAAGATTTCCAGAGATGCTCAGGGAAACCGCCTGACGCATGTCAAAATTACGGGCGGTACTCTTAGGGTTAAGCAGAATATTTCCGGGCATGGCAGTTCATCGCAGGAGCGGGAAGAAAAGGTCGATCAGATCCGTATTTATTCCGGTACGAAGTACAGTGTAGAACAGGAAGTGACGGCGGGGACGATCTGTGCGCTTATGGGGCCGGCTGCAACCTGCTGCGGACAGGGACTTGGCGTGGAGAAAGAGAGCATGCTTCCTGTGCTGGAACCGGTCATGACTTACCGGATCGAGCTGCCCGAGGGATGCGATGTGCATCAGATGTATAATAGGTTATGTCAACTAGAAGAGGAAGAGCCGCAGCTTCATATCGCATGGAAAGAGCAGGTCGGAGAGATTCAGGCACAGTTGATGGGCGAGGTACAGATTGAGATCTGGCAGAATCTGATCAGAGAACGGTTTGGAGTGGAAACCGCTTTTGTGGAGGGCAGTATTGTTTACAAGGAAACCATCGCTGATCCTGTGGAGGGAGTCGGTCATTATGAGCCGCTCAGACATTATGCGGAGGTACATCTGCTCCTGGAGCCCGGGGAGCCGGGCAGCGGACTACAGTTTGTGTCAAGATGCAGCGAGGATGCGCTGGACAGAAACTGGCAGCGGCTTGTGCTGACGCATCTGGAAGAAAAGGAACATCTGGGCGTGCTGACAGGTTCACCGATCACGGATATGCAGATCACGCTTGTGGCGGGGAGAGCCCATTTAAAGCACACGGAGGGCGGTGACTTCCGGCAGGCTGTCTACCGCGCCGTCAGGCAGGGATTGTGCAAGGCAAGGAGTATTCTGTTAGAGCCGGTGTACGCTTTTCGGCTGGAACTTCCTGCAGGCATGATCGGGCGGGGCATGACGGATATGCAGAGTAAATGTGCAAGCTTTGGTGCGCCGGAGATGGCAGGGGAGTATGCGGTTTTGTCGGGAACGGCGCCGGCCTCGGAGATGGCGGGATATCAGGCCCAGGTGCTTGCCTATTCCGGCGGCCGGGGCAGACTGTATACGGAGTTGAAAGGCTATGCCCCCTGTCATAACACGGAGGCGGTGATAGAGGCCGCAGGCTATGATCCCCTGCGGGATGTGGACAATCCGTGCGGCTCCGTTTTCTGCGCCCACGGGGCAGGTTTCGTGGTAGAGTGGGATCAGGTAGAAAAGTATATGCATCTGGAGTCTGTCATGCCGGATGGGGATGCTCCACAGGCGCAGCAGGAGGGGGTATCCCTGTACCGCGGCAGGCAGGACAGGCTTAAGAGAGGTACGGTGTCGGACGTCATCGGACAAGATGAGATCGATGAGATCATGAACCGGACTTACGGCGTTAAGGAGCGCAAGAGGCAGGGATGGGCCAAAACCATACGGGCAGGAGAAGCTGCCGGCAGACAGAGTGCCGCAGCGAAAGGCGGAGCGAGAAAACAGCCGGATCGGGCCCGGGAGGAATATCTCCTTGTGGACGGCTATAATATTATTTTTGCATGGGATTCTTTGAAGGAACTTGCGCAGGTCAATCTGGACAGCGCAAGAGGACGGCTGATGGATATTCTGAGTAATTTTCAGGGTTACCGCAGGATGCGGCTCATCCTTGTCTTTGATGCCTATAAGGTAAAGGGCAGTCCCGGCAGTACGATGCGCTACCACAATATTGATGTGGTGTACACAAAAGAGGCGGAAACTGCGGATCAGTATATCGAGAAAGTGACCCATGAGATCGCAGGGAAACATTCTGTGCGGGTCGCCACATCCGATGGCCTCGAGCAGCTTATCATCATGGGCGCAGGCGCTGTGCGCATGTCGGCGCGGGAGCTGCTTGAAGAGGTGATGGCTGCGGGGGAAGAGCTGCGGGAGATGTTTCTTGCAGAAGGTGCGGATCAGATACCGGGGAACAGGAATTACCTGTTCGAGGGGGCGTCCGGAGAAGTGATGGAATATATGGAGCAGCAGCGGAAGAAATAGAGAAGAGAGAACGGTGTAATGACAGAAGACAGAATCAATGTAGAGACAGGTGAGGACGTACAGGAGCAACAGGACAAAGCTTTGATTGTGCAAGACGACATACCGGAGGCAGTCTGGAATTTTTACGTCAAGGCTTTCCTGCGGTTTAACCCCAATGAGCAGCGCCGGCTGGTCAGAGGATGTGAGAAACAGATCGGACAGCTGGACAGACGTATCGCGCGCAAGAAAGGGCAGGAGAATCATCAGATTCTGGCCGATATGAAAGAACTGCATAAACGCGCGACTTCCATTGGTTATACGGTGGTGCGTAAGGAGACGAGACTGGGTAAAAAATACAGGAGTACGCTGCGTAAGCTGATCCGGCTTGATATTACTTTCCTGAATAAGATGGCGGCCGGGGCGAATCCGGAAGATATCTTACGCATGAAAGGGGCTGTGGAGCTTCTGCGCAAAAAGTCCCTCTATGAGATTTACAAAGAAGATTATATGCAGTATCTCGTAGGAAAGCGGATCGAGGAGCTGATGGAGGCGGAGCCGGAGAAGCAGTATCCGGAGGCCAGAGGTATGAAACGGCATTTTATCCTGCATGTCGGGCCCACCAACAGCGGCAAGACGTATCAGGCGCTGCAGAGACTGAAACAGGCTTACCATGGAATCTATCTGGGGCCTCTGAGGCTGTTGGCGCTGGAAGTTTATGACAGGATGATGACAGCGGGCATTCCCTGCAGCATGATCACCGGCGAGGAGACGATACGCACACCGGGCAGCTTCGTGCAGGCCTCCACGGTTGAGATTCTGGATATCAGGGAAATCTATGATATTGCCGTGATCGATGAAGCGCAGATGATGGCGGATGAGAACAGGGGGAGCTTCTGGACGCGGGCAATCCTGGGAATCCGTGCAGAGGAGATTCATGTGTGCTGTTCCGGTACGGCGGAAGAACTTTTGTCGAAGATGATCGTAAGGTGCGGAGATTCTTATGAGATCGTGCATCATGAGCGCAATACAAAATTAGAGTTTATCCCCAGGCGATATGACATGGGCAGGGATGTGGAGCCGGGGGACGCCCTGATCGCTTTTTCCAAGAAAAATGTGTTGGCCATTGCGGCTACCCTGGAGGGAAAAGGGATCAAGGCAAGCGTTATCTACGGAAATCTGCCGCCGCAGACAAGGCAGGAACAGGTGAGGCTTTTTACGGAGGGAATCAACCAGGTGGTGGTGGCGACGGACGCCATCGGCATGGGAATCAATCTGCCGATCCGCCGGGTGGTCTTTATGAATACGATGAAGTTTGACGGAACCGGCAAACGCAGGCTGGAGGCTGAGGAGATCAGACAGATTGCGGGCCGCGCAGGCAGATATGGTTATTATGACGTGGGTTATGTGCAGTCGGCTATGGAAGTGGAATATGTGGGTAAAAAGCTGGAGGAAGCGCTGTATCCGCTGAAAAAGGCCAGGGTGGGATTCCCGGAGGTTCTGCTCGACATCGATATGGAAATGGACGAGATCATTGAGGCCTGGGAGAAGACCAGGGATCTGCCTATGTATGATAAGATTTCCATGGATGAGAGCGTTAAGAAATACCGTTACCTGAAAAACTACCGCAAGAAGCTGTCCTATATGGACGACCGGAAGTTCGTACTGTCGTTGATCACCTGTCCCTTTGACGTCAAGGACAGGGAGGTGCTGCGGCTCTGGCTCCGGTATTGCGAGAAACCGACACAGCAGCATAACTGTCCGATGCTGCCGCAGGATTTCAGCCTGGAGGGGTTGGAATCATATTACAAGCAGCTGGATCTGTATACCCAGTTCTCTGGCCGGATGAATTGGGAAGTGGACCGGGAGGAAGTGGCGGTCAACAGAGAGTGGGCACAGCATGAGATCGGTGAACTTTTGCAGGATGATAAGGGGCAGTTTGAGAAGAAGTGCCGCAGCTGCGGCGTGACGCTTCCATGGGATTATGATTATCCTATCTGTCAGGAGTGTTATCATAGCGGAGGGGAGGAAGACGACCGCGTGCGCCGTTCCATGCGCAGATATCCGCATGACCAATACAGGCGCTGATACAGCGAACGGACGCGCATGGCCTGGTTAAACTGTTCTGATATGGGGGATTGGCATGATTTACACATATTATATCGATGTGACACAATTTGAGGATGAGGAACTTTTCCAGGAGAAGCTGAACCTGCTTTCTCCCTACAGGCAGCAGAAGATCGCACTGCTCAAGCATGAGAAAGATAAGAATCGAAGCCTCGGAGCAGGGATTGCCCTGGATCATGCGCTTGAGACTTACGGGCTTAGGGAGAGAGGCATTGAATATGAGTTCGGAGAGTGGGGCAAACCATCGTTGAAATATCAGCCGAACATTCATTTTTGCCTGTCTCATTCAGGGGACTACGCCATATGCAGTATCGGCGATAAGCCTATGGGCAATGATATCGAGCTCATCAGGCCGGGCAGGCTCAAGGTTGCGGACCGTTTTTTTGCCAAAGAAGAACTGGACTGGATGTATGCGGTGCAGGATGAGGAGGAGATCACCCGGAGAATGTTCCGTATCTGGACGATGAAAGAAAGCTTTCTCAAGGCCACGGGCAAGGGAATCTCGCTTCCGCTTGGGGAGTTTGCCGTGGTCGTGGATGAAGCACAGGACAAGATCAGGGTAAGGCATACGTTTAACGCCAAATACTATCATATGAAAGAATATGGAGAAATTCCGGGTTACCGTGTGGCGGTCTGCTGCGAGGAGAGCAGGGACGCCGCCTATAATATGCTGCCGGTGACGATGTGATCCGGGATGGATCACAGGAATTGTTCTGAGACAGGAAAGTATATATTCTGTTTAAAACATCCATACTATTCCATGAGAATACCGCATATCTGTATGCGGAGACATTTTGTCGGTAAATGATAAAACAGAGATTTTCAAGTGGAAAAGGAGATGGAAGGATGTTAGGAAAGCAGAGCTTTCAGTTTGTGAACAAACCTTATCTGATCAGCAGCGGCGCTATTGTGGGAAGCAAAGAAGCGCAGGGGCCCATGGGGCAGTTGTTTGACAAAATATGCTATGACGATAAATTTGGAGCCGATACATGGGAGGATGCGGAGAGCAGCCTGCAGAAAGAAGCGCTGGAGATTGCCTTACAAAAAGGCGGCCTGCAGAAACAGGATCTGCAGCTTGTCTTTGCAGGGGATCTGCTTGGCCAGTCTATTGCAAGCAGCTTCGGCCTGTCCGGTTATCAGGTGCCGCATGTAGGGCTCTACGGGGCATGTTCCACATGCGGGCTGTCTCTTGCCATGGGGTGTATGGCGGTGGCAGGCGCATTCGTCGGGAAAGCGGCATGTATTACATCGAGCCATTTTGCCAGTGCGGAAAAAGAATTTCGGTTTCCATTGGCCTACGGCAACCAACGGCCCAAATCTGCGACATGGACGGTGACCGGCAGCGGGGCCTTTATCCTCTCGGCACAGCCGGGCAAAACGGTGCGGGCAGTCGTATCGGGAGCAACGATCGGTAAGATTGTAGATTATGGTATTAAGGATTCCATGAATATGGGAGCCTGCATGGCCCCTGCGGCGGCGGACACCATCAGGCAGAATCTGGAAGATTTTGGAAGAACGCCGGGAGATTATGACAGGATCATCACGGGGGATCTGGGTATGGTAGGACAACAGCTGTTATTTGACCTGCTGGCGGAATCCCGGATCGATATCAGGAAGCAGCACATGGACTGCGGCATGGAGATCTATGACAGTGAGAAACAGGATACCAACGCCGGCGGGTCAGGCTGCGGCTGCAGCGCGGTAGTATTGTCCGCTTATATTCTCAAGAAGATTGAGGACGGGGTGTGGAAGAGAGTGCTGTTCATCCCTACCGGAGCGCTTCTGAGTAAGACGAGCTTCAATGAGGGGCAGACGATTCCGGGAATCGCCCATGCAGTCGTGCTGGAGCATTATGAGGGGTAGAAGCTGGGGCCTGGAGATAATGCGGCGCAGTTGGAGCATATGAAACATGCGGGGCATGGCGGCTGCCATGCCTCGTTTTTGCGGTGAAAGGCAGATGGAAGTCAGCGGAGAAAATCCTTTAAGGAAGCGATGGAATATATTGAAAAGAATAAAACTCTGCTGAAAGAGGAACAGGTGAAAGCATTGCTGGGGGCATAATAATGTATTGTCGCGGATATATGTGATATGATAGTATATCAATAAGTAGCCATAGGTTTAGTTGACAGAGGTTGATCGTGAAAGGCAAAGGTGATTAAAGTGTTAGCAGTAAAGGGGATATATGATAATGGAAAAGTGATTTTAGAGGATGCTCCATTGATAGAAATGTCTGAGGTTGTTGTTGTGTTCCCTGATAACGAATTAGAGAAATCAGCAGATGAGAGTGTATTAGAAAGAAAGAGAGAGCTTTTTGATGAGTTTTCCGGGAGTGTAAGTAGGACAATCAACTTAAAGGCAGAAAGATTAGAGGCTTTAGATGAAAAATATTAAGATCTTAATTGATACGAATGTTATTTTGGACTGGATCATGGCTCGTGAACCCAATGCGACAAATGCGAAACAGATTATGGAACAGTGTCTTTTCGGGCATATACAGGGATATATTACATCAAATTCACTTACTGACATTTTTTATATTCTGAGAAAAGATTATTCAGTGGAAAAACGAAAACAGTTGTTGAAGTTTTTATGTGAAGGCATGAGCGTAATTCCAGAAACCTGTCAGACGATTCTTCGGGCGTTGAATCGTAAGGAATGGCAGGATTTAGAAGATGCTTTACAAATGCAGTGCGCAAAAGAAGCAGATGTAGAATATATTGTCACGCAAAATTTAAAAGATTTTCAGACATCGGAAGTAAAGGCTGTATGTGAGGAAGAGTTTTGTGAGATGATATCTTCTATTTTATAAGAAAATATTTTTATTGATGAATCAGGGAGTTTGGCATGGTAGGACAACAGCTGTTATTTGACCTGTTGGCAGAATCCCGGATCGATATCAGGAAGCTTTAGTAAGACGAGCTTCAATGAGGGGCAGACGATTCCGGGAATCGCCCATGCAGTCGTGCTGGAGCATTATGAGGGGTA